>Ga0164242_10000164_pt1 | contig 81182 bp, 80 predicted proteins | sample OricomgcompostMG_FD_108783 | JGI IMG/M metagenome (GOLD analysis project Ga0164242, IMG submission 108783) | Miracle-Growth compost microbial communities from Emeryville, California, USA - Original compost - Miracle growth compost (MG) ... | reverse complement strand
GACGATCTGATGAACGACGCCGGAGCGGATCGCGCGCTGGAATCGATGGCCGATCTCGATCAGGTTGCGCCAGTGAAAAAAGCCAGCGCTCGCCGTCATCGACACTCGATTCGCAATTAATGATTGCGTTTTTCGAATATCTCGAATAATTCTAAGAGTCTCGTTTGATTGATACATGCAAGCAAGATGGGTAGATAGCTCAGTCGGTAGAGCAATGCCCTGAAAAGGCATGTGTCGGCAGTTCGATTCTGTCTCTACCCACCACTTCTTCATGGTCAATCAATTGAATCCCCGCCGAGGCGCAAGCTAAGGCGGGTTTTTTATATTTGCTTAGAAATTAAAGGTAACATGCATCTCTGGCCAGCCCTTTTATTAATCCTGCTTTGCTCTCCATCCCACGCTCAAACCATTGCTTTGACATTAAGACCGGCAATGTCTGGCGGGAATAATTACTTAATTCGTTCCAGCGGTTCAACCCTCCTCGACAAGCATTTAAAAATGAAATCTTCGTTCTCTTACGGACTCCAGTCAGAGAAACAATTCAATGAATGGATCGGAGCAGTGGCGACATTTGATGTAGATAATTATCAGGTTGATTCGATCGATTCTTCTGATCACGCATTCGCTTTCGGCCTTGGTCCCACTTTATCGCTTCCGATCGAAAGTGAAGGAGCAAAAGGTCATCTTAGATTTATGCCTATTCTTAGCTTGGCAAAGGCATTTTTCAATTCAACTTATTCAGATCCGTCGGGAACAGTCACTCTGGATGACTCCAAATTAATTTTGGGATTCACCCCGCGAATCGAGATTGATTATCCTCTTGGCCCTCATAGCGTTTTCACCGCCGGAATTTGGGCATCGTTTTATTCAGCCAGTAATTTAAATACAAACATTAAAATCGGCTCGAATACGGAAGAAGCGTCTGCTGACATTTCACGGCAATATTATGGATTATTGCTGACTTTCGGCTATTCCTTCGACAAAAAGAACTAATCTTTCAACGTGACATTGCGACGAAAAAAATCTGCGATCTGATTTTTCGTCATGAGGCCTTGAGCGGCATCCATGACTAGCTTTTCGAAATCGTTTTCATTTGCCGTTACTTTAAGACCATTCACTTCAAGAAATACAGCAGCCGTCAAAACCGCAATTCTTTTATTCCCGTCGTTAAAGGCATGATTCCGCACTAGATGAAAAAGATAGGCGGCTGCCATTTCGTAAAGGTCTTTGTGAAAATATTCTTCATCAAAGCCGGATTCGGGTTGAGCCAGCGCCGAAAGCAGGAGCCCATCGTCTTTGACCCCAGGCAATCCCCCAAATTGATCAATTTGCAACTGATGCAAAAAGAGGACTTGATGAATGGTCAGAAATTTCGGGTTCAAGCTATTTCGCCAAATTCTTCATCATCTTGCCATAACGCTTGTTGATGTCTCCGGCGGCTTTCATGACCTCATCGTCAGACGGGCGTTCGCCTTTCTCTTTCAAAAAACGAATGTTCAGGCCGTCTTCTTTAGGGGTCACTTCAACAACCGTATTGCGATCCAACCGATAGAGTTCTGCAATAGGCTTATCAATGATCAAACCGAGACTAGAACCAATCATCGTTAGATGCTTTTTCATTACCTTTACCTCATCTAAAATATTATCACCGTTTTATTGTGATTACAATTACTGTAAAATTTAATATTTTTCCATTAAAAATCAATAAATTATAAGCCAATCCCAATAACCCTATGAACACCTCACCCATTTCTGACTTTCACGCCACCTGCCGATCAGGTAAAAGCTAAGCCATGAAAACATTGATGGTATCGTTAGCGCTCTTGATCTCGACTCACGCCTTCGCAAAAGACCCAACCACTTGCGACAGCAAAGGCCATAACACAAGCCCGATCGCGTTTGCCGATGTTCAAGCGCAAGTTCAAAAAGCCGTCACCCAGTACCGCTCGATCAACTCGGAAGTCGGCGAAATCCAAAGCTGGACCTGCACCGTTCAAAACCACGACGCTAACCCGGCGAACTACGTCGACCAATGCGTCGTCATTCTCGATCTTCCTTCGGATTGGGATTACTACGGAGCCTTCAAACTGACGATCGGCTTTGATCCGTACAACCAAAGCATCACGCGATTGAATTACGAATGGATCAAGACTGAACTAAACTGATGTTGAATACATTCTGAATAACTTCATTCAGTCCGACACCTAATAATCCAACCACCGCCGTCAGTATCAGTGCGGCAAATGCTTTTCGCCTAAACGTTAAATCATTGGTCATCGTTCGAATGAGCGGGATGTTGATCACGAGGCTCGTCAAACTCGATAAAATCACGCCCGTCGCGCCCGTCGCCACCGTCAGCTCATGATGGTTGATCAGAGTCGCGGCTGAAGCGATACTCGAGGCGCTCGAAAGAAATCCGCCAAGCACGCTGACGAAATAAAAGCTCTCGGAACCGAAATGCCGCTGAGTCAAAGCACCAATCACGTTCAGCGCCATGAAAACGAGCGCGAATTTTACGGCTGCCCACAAACGAAACGGCGATTCGAAGGTCAATGCAGCCCCGTCTCGCCCATGATGACCATGCGCATGTCCATGAGTCGCGCTCGCAGGCGAAAACTTCCAAAACAACAGACTCGACGCCAGCATCAACACAAAAGGAATCAAACAATAGGCGGTCGCGTTCGACGCGAAAATCACAACGATGACAAAGTTCCGTAGCAACATCGAAGCGGTCGCGAGCATTAAACCCTTAAACACGGCCGGCAGCAAAACCGCCCCGCTCGTCTGCAAGCGCGAGGTCAGCTCGACAATCACCTTACGACTGTTCACCAATCCGCCGAAGAATGCGGTGATTTCCATCCCCTTCGGTCCGAAAATTTTCAAAAGGATGTAGTTGACCAACCCAATCCCGGCGATCACGATCACCGTCACGAATTCGCGCTGGGGAATGACCAAATTCCACGGATCGACCGGATGGTCGGGAAGCACGGGATAAATCGCGAACGCTAAAATCGCGAGTAGGATCTCGGCCCGCAGCTCTTCGGCCGTCAACTTATGACTGAAAGCCGAAAGGCGTTCCTTCCAAGCCAAAAACCCGGCCGTGACGACGCCGACTGCGGCCGGAGTAATGGTGTGACCTCTTCCGCAAAATACACCGATGATCGCGGTCATCAACAAGGCCGCCGAAGTCGTCAGTTCGGCCCCTTGATTGGCCCTGAGGGATTGCCAATTCAAAAAGAATACGAGAATGCCCACCATCGCCACACACAGCATGGCAAAGTTGTCGCCCAAAAGTCCGCCCATCCCGCAAAGCAGTGCCACGAATCCGAACGTCCGAAGGCCCGCCTCTTTTCCGCGCCACTCGCGTTCTAAGCCAATGAAAAGCCCGACGCCCAAGGCGAGCGTCAATCGATAAAGGTTATCCAACGGAGTCCAATGCGCAACGGCAACGATAGGTTCGGTCATAGCTCTCAGTTTATTTTACTTCGACGGGATTGTAAAACGAATCCACTCCGGGGGAACGACCCGATCGAGCTTCTCGCGTAGGTCTTGAGGCAAGTGTCTTAACCCGATTTGATAGGAAGCATTCATCCAACCGAAACCCTCGCGCGTGATGTATGAAAACTCGGTCCCGACGTTTCCGTATTCGGCAAACACCCGATGCGAACGCTTCACGACATCGTATTTTTCGGGAATCGTGCCCTGGTAATCCATCGCGTTCCTCGTGATCATGTACAGCCAGCGGTAAATCAGCCGGTCGGCTATCGGCTTCATGCCCGACTGCCCCAGACCGATCCAAGCCAAAATCTGATGTGGCGCCCACCCGTTCGGGTAATCCCACTGTCGTTCGTGTTTGAAGTCGCCGAAGGTCCGCACGGACTTTTCGGCCGTTGCCGCGAGCCCTCCCGGCATTTCTAACTGAGCCAGCGCCGCCTTGGCTAAGGCATGCTGATCGTCTTCCGAAAGCAGACGGGTTTCGGGATGTTCAGGATCCCACGCCCAAAGCGGATATAAGGTGGTGGCGCTCACGTACTGCGAACGCTTCTTCGTGACGAAATCATAATCGAAGAAGAGCTTCTGCTTCGAATCCCAAAGCAGTGCAAGCATCTGTTTTTTTCGCTCGGCGGCTTTCTTGCGCCATTCGCTTGATGTCCATTCGTGGTTGCCGTCCTTGAACTTTCCGTCGAAATAGCGATCGATCAAATGTGCGATTTCGAGTTCGGCCTTATAAAGCAACGAATTCAAATCGACGGTCACAAAATCAGCGCAGCGGTCTTTTCCGTTCACCCGCCAGCGGTACGTCGTATCGTGCCCCGACTCACGCACGGCCCGGTCATTCCGAAAAAACTCCTCCCGTTCGGCTTTCGTTTTCAGCGTCGCAAGAACCGCACTGAAATGCCCTTTTTCGACCTCAGGCGGTACTCCGCCGCCGTCACCGGCGTAGCGACTCAGGCCCGTCTCGGTCAGACGTTCTTTGCCCATCCAGACCGTTGTGTATTCATGAATGGCAGCACTCAGGCTTTCTTTTAACCAAGCACGCGTTGCCGGGGCATTCGGAAGCTCTTCCCTCACCGCTCGAATAAACGACGGTAGAAACGGCGGTTGTGAACGCAACAAGTAATACGTCCGGTTCGCGTTCAGGATCTTTCCGTAATGGCGGATCTCGTATACGAGGTGATCGACCATCGCTTTCGCAAGATCGATTTTTCGATCGACGATCAGACCCAAGCCTTCGAAGTAGCTGTCCCAACCGTACATCTCGTTGAAACGTCCGCCGGGGACGACATAGGGCTCACCCAACTTCAATGCCAAAAGACCATGCTTTCCGTCCAGATGCTCAACGTAATCGGGGGTGATCATTTTCGGAAGCCGGATCACCTTCAACTTCAACGCCGGCATCTCGGCCGCAGCCTTCGAATAATAGGTGTAAGCCTCCGGATCATCCGCCGGAACGTAAAGGTAACGAAATTTCGATTTCACTTTCGAATCGCCCAAAACTTGAACGAGATGATCGCGATCGATGATTCGTGTCAGGCCTTTCCAATAATCGTCACGGATCAGACGCGAAATGCGCGCGACCGGATTTTCGAAAATGCGATCTCCGCGAATCTGAGCGGGCGCGTCTTCGTTTTGATCCGAAGCAAGTTTCAGCTCTTGGAGCAAATTCGAAAGCGGATAGGTACCCTCGACCGGATAGACCTTGCCTGAAACGTCTTTGAGGTCGAACTTCGGCGTGATCTTTTTCTTCTGGCGAAGATCGTCGAGGGTAATCTTCAGATCGCGGTCGGTATCCTGCGCTTTTAACAGCGCGGTCATTTCGAGGATCGGTTTGACTTTGATGGTTTGAAATTCGGCCGCATTCGCGTGTACGAACGGGAAAAATGCCCATCCTAACAGAAAGAAAATCATGGTTTCAGCATAGCGTCCTTCTTCGCGGTGTCAAAGTTTGCAATTTTCGAGCCTGACAGATAAGGTGAAAGCATGAAAATTTTCTCGTTCTTGATTTTGGCCGGCATCTTGTTTCAACCCGTCGTCAGTAGCGCCAACCCCCGCACGGTCGTTTCGTGCAAGAAACGCAGCCCGCTGGTTTATGCTTCCTTCACCTGGGTCGAGATCATTCAGAATGACGATCAATCGCTCGCATTTCAATACGGTACCGGCTTGGAAGATCGCATGTACGAAATTTACTTCAACTCGCCGGTCACGCAGGTTTCGCCGAATGAGTTTCAAGATCAAGATCCGCGCTTCGATCTTTCGGTGGCGATCAAAAAATCGAAACTTTCATTCAGCTTGAGCAGCGGCGGAAAGACCGTCACGAAAAAAAACTTCAAGTGCGAAATACTGCCGCTCAATTAATCGTCGGATTAAGCGAACTCCCGGATCTTGCTTAAGAACTTCTCACCGTATTTTTCTTGCTTGCTTTGGCCGACTCCGTTGATCATGAGAAACTCGTCGGACGTTCTCGGTAAGAATGTGCACATTTCGTGCAAAGACTTATCGCTGAAAATCACGTAGGGCGGCACACTCTGTTCGCGGGCCAACGACGCCCGAAGTGACTTGAGCGCCTGAAATAGCTCTGTCCGCCCATGACTCGCATCCGCTTCGCGGGTTTCTTTCTTCGGTTTTTTCGATAGCTGTAACTCTTGTTTACGAAAGTGCAGGCGCTTTCCGCCCTTCAGCACTTCCTCGCATTTGGGCGTGAGCGCCAAGTTCCGGTATTCCCAATTTTTGATCGCCACATAGCCCGTGTTGAGCAACTGCCGCAAAACGCCGTTCCAATGCTCTTTTGGCTGGTCTTTTCCGATGCCGTAGACCGAAAGCTTGTCATGCCCGCGCTCGACGACTTTCGCGTTTTGGCTTCCGCGAAGGACGTCGATGATGTGGCCTGCTCCGAAATTTTGATTCGTGCGATAGATCGTCGAAAGCACTTTTTGCGCATCGATCGTCGCATCCCAAGTCACGGGCGGATTCAAGCAAGAATCGCAATTGCCACAGTGCTCGGCGGCCTCTTGCCCGAAGTAACCCAGCAGGTACTGGCGGCGGCAGTTCGCCGATTCGCAAAGCGCCAGCATCGCGTCGAGCTTGTAGCGCGCGATTTTTTTGTAACTCTCATCGGCCTCGGTCGTTTCGATCATCTGCGAAAGCTTCACCACGTCTTGAAGACCGTAGACCATCCATGCACTCGAAGCTTTTCCGTCCCGTCCGGCACGGCCGGTTTCTTGATAATACCCTTCGATGCTTTTAGGAAGGTCAAGGTGAGCGACAAAACGAACGTCGGGGCGGTCGATCCCCATTCCGAAAGCAACCGTAGCGACCACGATGATCCGCTCTTCGCGGTTAAAGCGTTCTTGGTTGGTTGCACGCTCTTCTTTCGAAAGACCGGCATGATACGGAACAGCGGGATACCCGCGTTCGCGCAGGGCTTCGGCCACGCGCTCGACCTTCTGGCGCGAAAGACAATACACGATGCCGGTATCGTCGGGGTGATGGGTACGGATCATGTCGTCCAATTGCTTTAATTCATCGTGCCGTTCTAAAATCAGATACTTGATATTCGGCCGGTCGAACGACGAAACGAACACGTTCGGCGAATCGAGCTTCAACTGAGCCGCAATGTCGTTCCGAGTCCGGGCATCGGCCGTCGCGGTGAGCGCGCAAACCGGAGCCGACGGAAACTTCTGACGAAGCTCGTGAAGCCGCGTGTAGTCTTTCCGAAACTCGTGCCCCCATTGCGAAACACAATGAGCCTCGTCGATCGCGATCAAAGAGATTTTCACACGCTCGAAGAACTCGCTCAATGCGGGCGAAAGAATTCCCTCGGGCGAAACATAGATCAGTTTAATCGTACCCGATAAAATCTTTTCGCGAGCTTGCGCTTTCTGCGCGGGCGAAAGTGTCGAGTTCAGATAACAAGCCTCGATCCCCGATTCGTTCAAGTTCATCACCTGATCGTGCATGAGCGAAATCAGCGGCGAAACGATCAAGGTTGCACCGTCGAGCATGAGCGCCGGAATTTGATAGCACAACGATTTACCGCCGCCTGTCGGCATGATCGCTAAAGTATCTTTGCCGTCGAGAATCGAGCGAATGACATTCAACTGTTCGAATCGAAACGAGGAGTAGCCGAAACTTTCTTTTAAAATGGAATGAAGTTTTTGATCGCGCTCGGAAGAAGACATCCCCAACACCTTATCAAAGAGCAACGCGAGAAAACAAGTCGCAAAAATGTCAGATGACTCGGCGCTCTTCCCTGATTTTTTCGCATTTTCCATGAATTTATCCATGATTTATTTAAAAAAGCAGTTTATTCTATAAAAGATGTTTAAGGATTTCATTCTTTGAAAATCGAACTCCAACTTTAGCTTTATTGCGACCATGACGTCGCATGGAGGACACGATGAAGATACACGGACGTATCACTGGTCTTTTTCTGTTCATTTTGATTTCAGGATGCCGTTCGGCTCCGGCCACGCCGGGACCGACCGGCGATCAACCGCCTGAAACACTTCCCATTACCGGAACGACGCCGACACCGACGCCGCCCACTCATACGGATCCGACGCCGACAGCAACTCCCGTTGCAACGGCGACTCCGCATGACGTGCCGTCGCTCGCGGCTTCGTTGGGGATTCAAGAATCGATCGACCTCCGTCAGTTCGACGGGCCGATCATGAACCAATTCGGCGGAACTTGTTCGGCCTTCGCAACTGCGGCGGCCATGAACAACGTCTTAAAACAAAAAGGGATCAACAAGCTCGTTTCCGAGCGGCACCTTTGGAGCCTCTACGGTGTATACGATATGGATTACGCGATTTCGGCCGCAAAGAAGTACTACGTCACCGAAGAGCAGTACTGGCCCGTCAGCGGCAATAAGAGCGTTAACTTTCAGGACTACGCTTCGCTCAAGATCCTTCAAACGAAACAAGACAACTACAATATGGAAAGCGCGCTTCAGGGTTTAAGCGCCGGGCACCCGCTCGTGATGGCGATTCAGGTTCCGGCCGATCTCAGCAATTGTAAAGCGACGATCAGCGCGACCTCATCTCGCACGTCAGGACAACACGTCGTCGAGGCCGTGGGCTATCACTTAGACGATTCGGTTTCGGGCGGCGGTTACTTCATCATCAAGAACAGCTGGGGAACCTCATGCGGAGACAAAGGCTACCATTACTATCCGTTCGGCCTTTGCAAACGAAGTGATTTGTATTGTTACTTCGCCGAAGTGATCGACGTGGACTCTCGATAAAAACCGAGAGCTAGGCCTAATACCCCGTAGTCATCAAGCAAACCGAAGATCGGTAGATGATCGGGGATGAAATCAAAGGGCATGAGCAGGTAGAAAAGCGCCCCGTAGGCAACGTACTTTTGCGGGCCAGCCAGCGTTTTGGATTGAACAACATCCAAGAGCCCTTGAATGTACACTCCCCAGCCTTTTCCATTTTTTTTAAAATGGCTGATCTCGTTGACCTTACTTTCGACTGCCTCGCGTTTGGATTCGGACGAACCGATTTGCGTCAGACTCGAAAGAACTTGGGTTTCGGTGCTCTCGCCCGAAACAAAATCGCCGCTCACGCCCAGCGACGCAATGACCGCCTCGCTATAGCGGTGATGAAAGCCGTCGGTTTTCTCGGCGATTAACTCTTGAACCTGAGGGGTGTCAATCGACAGCTTCCCGTCCGCGATCATGCCGAAAATGCCGTCATAAATCGAAGGCAGATAGGCCGTCTCGACCTCTCCCGCTTTCTTCTTTTGCCAACGCCGAAGGGTCATATTCGAAACCCCGAAATACGGCGCGGCCGCTTCGGGCGAAAGACCGGCCTGGGCCAGGCAATTTAAAAGCTGGGAATATTTCATGAAAAAAGGCTAACACAGGGGGGATTCGGATGCACGATCCCCGAAAAGTGATTGTTTTCTCTGTTGATTTCTCGCCCGATTTCCACTACTAATCTTAAATCAGTCGGAAATGTGCCCAGGTGGCGGAATTGGTAGACGCACTCGTTTCAGGGGCGAGCGCCAAAAGCATGCAAGTTCGAGTCTTGTCCTGGGCACCAACTCACCCAAACAAATCATGAAACACCGGCATCTTCACCGGCGCAGGTAACAGCGGATTCAGCGTTTCAATGAACGCCTTGACCGACAAAGGCGTATACGTGTTGTCGGGTTCGTGAATCATGAAATACACCTCGCGAATGCCATGCTTCGCCCACAGCGCGATTCGTTCGGCCCACTGCTGAAAGCGGATTGCATTGCTTTCGTGAAGGTTCGCTCCTAGAAACCGAACGAGCACGCGCGTGCTCGATAAACTGGTATGAGCGACATCGCGTTCGAGCGGCGTATCGACGCTCACCGTTCCCAGATAAAACCGCGCCAAATCGTCCACCCATTCGGGCTTCAGGCGTTGATCCCGAAAAAATGCGGGATTGCGGAACTCGACCATCGTTTTCAGCTCACGCGGAAGCTTCGCAAACAGCGCTTGCAGCCTCGTCTTCTGCTCGGGCCCGACGTGCGACGGAAATTGAAGGAAGCAAACGCCCAATCGATCTTCGAGCAACGAGACTCGTTCCGAGAAAATTTTCAAATCGGGATGTTCAGGATTCAACGAGTGACTGACTGATTTCGGAAACTTCGGACAAAACCGAAACCCCTCCGAAACACTGGCGCGCCATTTTTGAAAAGTTTCGGCCGCCGGAATCGCGTAAAAAGTCGAATTCATTTCGACCGCGCCCAACTGAGCGGAATACTCTTTCAGATAATCGGACGACGCTGCCTCAGGCGGATAAAACGTCCCCACCCATGGCGCATGATTCCAGATCGGGGCTCCCACTCGAATTTGGCACGTTCCGCCTGCGCGCGATGGTGCACGAGACGACGCACGCGAAAGCCGCTCCAATTGGGCCCGCTCTTCGGTAGAATCTGGGTCAGGAAGGCGAAAACGAATCTGCTCCAATTGAGCCGGGTCGAGGGTTTGTCCGAAATCCATGCCCCGAGATTACCCAATTTACATGCTCGGGGGAAGCGTCAGCTGCATTTGATGCAAAAACTCTTCGCTCGAAGGCGGCTCAGGCACATTCTGATCGGCCTGAGTAGGCTCTTTAAGTTGAATCAGGTTATACACATCCCGCACGCATGAAAGCTCCCAAGCGAGCGAATCGGCCAGGGCCTTGACCCGCCGGCGAAAGGCGATGCCCTCCAGATAAACAATTCCGTCATAAACCGAGGCGACGACTTTTTCACCCGGTTTTAGCCATAGATGACTCATGACTTCGACGAGGATGATGCGAATCTCTTCGTCCGAACGCTGCATGCCCATGTCGATTTCGAGACGGTCTTCGACGTCCCAAACGCCTTCGGTGGTTTTAATATCTTCGAGGGCGGCCTTTTTCTTGACTTCAGCGTCTACCTTACCGCTCAAAATCACATGCCCGGATTCGACATGGACGTTCACGTCGTGAATGCTGACGCGTTTGTCCCACATCAAACGATCGCGCAGGATCTTTTCGAGAAAATAGTCATGCTTCTTGCTATGAAAGAAATCAGTGGATTTAAACATGGCTTACCTCCGTGTCATCGCGCACGGGCCGGGGCGACTGACCCCGTGGCCGACTTTACACGACGCGCACCACAGATCCGTCTGTGGATAATGTCATTTTCGAGAAAATTGAGGAATATTTATAATATATAAATTTTATGTTATTGATAGCTTCAGCGAATATGTTGAATCTGAACCATCTTTACTATTTTTACGTTGCGGCCCAACACAAAACCATCACGAATGCCGCCAAAAGCATCGGCATCAGCCAGCCTTCCCTCACCTCGCAAATCAAACTGCTCGAAGGTCAAATTGAACGTCCGTTGTTCCGCAAAACCGGACGAAACGTATTCCTCACTCTCGAAGGCGAACGCCTTTTCAAGCTCTGCAAACCCATTTTCGAATCCGTCTCTGAGCTCGAACGAAAAATGCATCAAACCCAGAACGTCGGTCGCGGCACGCTGAAAGTGGGGTTTACCGAACAGATCGAAGGCATGTTCATTGCCGAACTCGTCTCGCAGATTATTTCCTTTAAAAAGTGGCCGACCCCGCCGAAGTTGTCGGTGATTTGCGCGAACAAAGAAAAAATCCTGAATCAACTCAAGTCACACGAGATCGACATTGCCTTCGCAAATACGAACACCGCCGAACCCGAAATCGACATCATCCAGCACTTCAAAGTTCCGGTCGGAGCTTACCTCTCTCGGCAGCAATTGAAAAAGATCGGAAAAAAGCCGTTCTCGGATTTGATGAAAAATCCGGATGTGGGACTCGTCCTGCCGAACATGCAAGTTCGCCTTCGGCACGAAATCGACGATTACCTCGAACGTCAGAAGATCAAAAAACCCATTCTTTTCGAAAGCGACACCCTTTCGCTCGTCACCCGGGCGGTCGTCGATCATCTGGGCCTCGGTTTTTTTCCGAAGCCTTATATGCTGGAAGAAGAAAAACTCGGACAAGTCACGTGCGTATCGGGCAAGACCGCGCTTTGGAATCATTCATTGTACCTGATTTCTCATCAACGCTTCGAGCAGACCCCGGCCATCAAAGACATGATCGCGATGATTCGAAAGTTTTTCAATCCGTCCGGCGCTTAGCCATTCCCAGACGACAAAGCGAGAAGTCGAACTTCAGCGGATCTTCGGCGTCGAGTTTTTTCAGCCCGCGAGTGACCTCGACCGCCGTCGCCCAATTCGCGGTTTTCTTTCGGGTCAATCTGAGCCTTCGCGAAATACTGAATAGATGAGTATCGAGCGGAATGATCAGCTGATCGGGTCTGATCCCCGACCAAAGCCCCAGATCGATTCCGTCGTCAGGCCGAATCACCCATTTCAAAAACATCACCCAGCGTTTACAAACACTTTTCTGTTCGGGTGAATTGAGCATGTGCTTGAAAAACGGTCCGGGTCGAAACCCGATTTCGCGGCTCCATCGGCGGTAATCTTCGACGATTCCGCTTAAGGCCCGTTCGATCGTCTCGTCCTCGGCCCGGTAATGGCTTCGAAAGTGGTTTTCCATCGATCCGAACTCAAGTCGCGAACGCCGATAAAGCAGCAAAACCATCACCAGATCGCGATCGACGTACACGCGATGAGCGAATCCCTTCAAAGACTTCAGCAAGGCATTCGCCAATTCGGCTTCGTCAGAGGTCTTCGTCCAACGCTCTACGAGGGAGGTCGAATCGGGAGCGGCTCCCAAACGGCCCAACGCCGTTTCTAACGAGCGAATGATCTGTTTCACCCCACCGAATGCAAAAAGAGCCGCGACCCAGGCGATCCACTCTTCGTCGGGGTGCCCGCGAAAACGACGGACGACACAAAGGGGGTCCCAGTCGAGGTATCTCGGGTCATGAAATTGTTCGTAACAATCGCGAATGATTTTTTCGCGTTCCTTAATCGTGATACCGAAAGCCCTTTCCCTTCAGGAATAAAAACGTATTCACCATCAGCAAAGCCCCCGCCCAATACGGATTGCCGACGATCGCCAACGCGAGCGCAACCCCGTAACGACGCTCGCGCGCATCGAAACGCCGATCGAGCACCCAGCCCAAGGTCAGGATCAACATCAAACCGCGAATCGAAAGACTCGCGACCGCATTGTGCGTCCACAGCGACACCGGACGAAAGGTCGCATAGATTTGAATCGCATTCAAAACGAGCTCTAACAAAAACCCCGCCAACGCCGCTTTCACGATGACCGGTATTTCGCTTCGCGACTCGCGGATGCGAAGCAAGGCGTAGATGATCCCCCGAAACAAGACGAGCGCCGCTGCGGTATGGAACAAGGCTTCGGAGGTCGCACGCACCGGGATTGCCGCGATCAAAAGCATAAAAAGGAGCAGCATCACGGCCGGAAAAATTTCGGTCATCTTCGGAAGCGGCCCTTCGAGCCACACCGGGATCAGATTCCAGATCCAGGCCGACAAGGCGGCATAGAAAAATACGAGCGCCATCCCCGATCCCGTCGCCCAAGACAAGCCCAATAGTGACACCAAGGCCAGCCCCCAAAATACTCGAAACGGTTCGATTCTCATGCTCCTGATTTTACCTTTTTCATTGATTCTGCATACCGAAATGTTTCATGGTAAACTAAGGTTCAGGGGAAAAAGGAATGCGAAAGGTCTTCAATTCAAAAGGGTTTACCATGATCGAAGTGCTGATCATCGCAGCACTCTTAGGCGTGATGATCACGACCTTCGCTTCGTATCAGTACCAGCGCGCTCGCCAGAATCGAGTCCGCGAAACTCATACCAGTTTTACCCAACTGCAAGGCGATCTGAAAAACTCGATCGGTCAGTCGGAATCGCTGACTCAAGCCGAAGATCAGCAATACGACACGCTTCCAACGCCGACTCCGCCGGTCGCGCCCACGCCGACTCCGGCCGATGCCGCTCCGAGCCCGGCTTGCCCAAGCGGCTGTAAAGCTGCGGCGGATGGCGTGTGCGAGCAAAGCGATCCGAACTGTTATCAAAGCGATACCTGCGTGGTGGGTTGTCGACTCAATGCGATTCCGACGAACGGCGGTGGCGGTTAATGAATGTTTCTGAAGCCTGACACCCCCGCAATCCTCTTAGCCCCCATGGAAGGCGTGACCGATGCACCGATGCGCGAGCTTTTGACTCGCACGGGGTTTTACGACTTTTGCGTCAGCGAATTCATTCGCGTGAGTGCCAACGTCTTAAACGCCAAGGTTTTTAAAAAGCACATTCCCGAACTTTTAACCGGCGGCAAAACTACATCGAACATCCCCGTTCAAGTGCAGATTTTGGGCGGCGATCCCGGCCGAATCGCCGAGAGCGCGCTTCATGCGATCGAGGCGGGTGCCACAGGGATCGACCTCAACTTCGGTTGCCCCGCCCCCACCGTCAACCGACACGACGGCGGCGCAACCCTGCTCAAATTTCCGGAACGGATCGAAGCCATCGTGCGCACCCTTCGTGACGCTGTCCCCGCGCATCTGCCGGTCAGCGCGAAATTTAGGCTCGGATTCGACGACCCCACGACCATTTACGAAAACTCGCGACGGGCCGAACAGGGCGGTGCTTCGTGGATTGCGATCCATGGCCGTACCAAAATGCAGGGCTACACTCCCCCCGCTTATTGGAAACCGATCGGTGAAGTGAGGCAAGCACTGTCGATTCCGGTCGTGGCCAACGGTGAAATCTGGACGATCGAAGATTTTCGGCGTTGTCGCGAAGAAACGGGCGCCATCCATTATATGATCGGCCGGGGAGCCTTGGCGATGCCGAATCTAGCGCGCGAGATGCGAAAAGAGCTGGGTCTTTCCGTGATTGCAACGCCGAATCCGTATGTTTTTCCGGAAGGCGTGGAAGCCGCCGAGTGGGCGGAAGTTTTTGAAGTGTTTTCAAAATTACAACCGAGCGACAAGCGATTGAAACAATGGACGCGCTATTTGGCCAGCAAGCGAGAGGTCACCTGGTGGAACGACGTTAAAGCCCTCGGATCGACTGAAGAAATTTTGATTCATTTAAAGCGATTTCAGGCTGCGAAACCATCCGCTTCGATAGAGTCAGAACATCCCGCGCGAACTGAACTTTAACCTTCGGGTCGCCGTTGTAATGTTCGAGCGCCGAACGGTAGATGTCCATCTTGCGGGCATAACGATAATTGTTGGCCAGATTCAACTTCAGCAGCACTGCTCCCACGACTAAAGCGTCGGTCGGGATCAACGCCACCGAATTTTTCCACGCCGCCACGATGTCGGCCGAAAGTTCGACGGGTAACCGCGAGTACAAGGCCGGGCTGCATTTTCGGACGAGCGATCGCAAATGCTTGAGCTTTCTTGCCGAACGCGGGTTTAAGCGATCCAAGACCTCTTTAATTCCGGTCTGGGTCATCTGGGTCAACCCCAGTGCTCCCCGATCGCTCTGGGCCTTGGGTTTAAAATTGGATTCACGCCAGATCAGGGCCGTAAAAATAATCGGATCGATCCCGAAGCATTGAGCAACGTTCACCACGTTTCGGGTCAGGCGATTGGACTCTGCAATGCTCATCCCCACGTGTTGAGGGTTCGCTTCGTTCACGGCTTCTTGGACGATCCGATAAAGATCCCGTTGAGAGAGCGAGTATTTCAGAGAATAATCGCGTTCGATTTGAAAACGAATCAGATCGGCCCGGGTCACCGGGCCCAATCCTGATGTGAAGGAGCTCTCGGCCCAGCCTTGGGACGAATAGATCGGGTGCATGACACCGAACGAGAGCAGACTCAGAATAAGAAAAGCCTTGATCATGAGAGCGCTGAACCTAACCATCGCCCCTATTTCTGTCAAAATTCCAACGGTGCTGATCGGTGCCATGACACGGCGCGGGCTCTCGTTTTTTCAGGTGCGCTTTGGCTCTTGTTTTTGAAAGCAACCTCACGCCACGCATCAAGCAATGGAAATTGCTTTAATCTTAATCAATGCTCAGTGGTACGCATTTTGCTGAATGGGGCATTAGATTACCGAAGGGGGAAAAGAAAATGAAATTACTCGCCACAGCAATTTTTGTGTCCATCATGACGTTCAGCCCGGCAGTGCTGGCTCAGACTCAGGATTCATCCCAAGCAAGCTTTAGCTTCAATCAGAGTCACCTCTTATTGAACTTGGAACAAAAAGATTACGAAACCGTTTATCGAACCGATCAGGTGCCCGATACCTGCTACCGCTCTGAGGTTCAAGGCACCCGAACCGAATGTCATACCGAATACGACCAACAGTGTCAGACCCGGTATGAACAGCAATGCACTTATCAACCTTATCCGGTCTGTACGCGAGTCCCGCGTCGGGTCTGTCAAACCACTCAAAACTGCCGAACTCAAAACGATCAAGTCTGTAATAGCCAAGGCTGCCGGACCGTTCCTCGCCGGGTGTGCACTCCGGTTCAACAATGCCGGACCGAAAACGATACCGTTTGCCACACCGAACAACGCCAAGTCTGTCAGCAAGTTCCTCGTCAGGACTGCCAGCAGGTCCCTCGCCAAGTTTGCCAACAAGTTCCGAACGTCGTTCAGGTTCCGTATGCCTGTACCCGCCCGGTTCAAGTTCCAGTCGGCCAGCAGCTGAAACTCGATACCGTGGCCAAAGTCGATCTGACCCTGGTCAACTTCGCCGAAGTGGGAGCACTGCCTGACCTTCTCACGGCTCAACTCGTGAACGGTCAAGTCAGCGTGAGTGCTGCGAATGCAGCATCCAGCGCTTACCTCTACCAAATCGTAGGCCAACAGCGTTCAGAGCAAGTGATCAGCAACACCGAAAAAGTCGTGACCTACACGATCTCGGTGAAAGCGATCTCAATCCAACAACTGAACGCTCTGCTCAATTCGACCTTGGTCGATACGAAAGTGTACCTGAACCGAATCGAATTCAGCTACAACACCTTCGGCGCAGCCCTTCCGAATGTGGCGCTGAAAGGGCACTTAAAAGTGCTCCAACAGAAAAACGCTCGTAAGGCTTACATCATCGTCGATCAGGACTTCACTTCAAACGCGATCGTGAGTCAGGGTACAGCTCAGATCATGATGATGAACAGCTTCGGCGTGAACTCGCTCGTTTCAGGCAAGCTGCACACCATCCAACTGAGCCTGGGCCTGGATCTTGGCGCGCTTCAGACGAATCTGATTAACCCCGATGCCTTAAAGCAAGTTCCGGCCAAGACGCTCCAAGCGCAGTTCCAAGGAACGCCGATCTCGAACTGAGTGGTATTTTTTGAGAGAGAAAGCCCCGGGTTGGCTTCGAGCCTACCGGGGTTTTATTTTTTCAGAGAAATCGGTATGGTCAAGAGGTGGTGACTCCCCCCAACCGAGAACTTTGTTACGTCTTAAAGTCGATTCCGTATCAGGATCGTGATCTGATCGTGTCGCTTTTCTCGGAGCACAAGGGTCGCTTCAACGCCATCGCTCGAAACGGCGTTCATTCGCGTCGCTTCGGCGCAAGCCTCGATCTGTTCGCGGCCTCTGACTTCGAGATCGACCCGCGCACCAGCATTCGGGTGAGCGAGGTCTCAGACGAGGCCTTGATTCAGGTCCTCTCGGCGCAAATTCGCAGGGCTGCATCGCTTTCAAAATCATTCGAAAAACTTTCAGCTGCCTCTTGCCTGAACGAACTGATCTTGCGGGCCATTCCCGCCCACAAACCCGCATCCGACGTTTTTAAACTTTACGCAAATGCATTGATCGCGCTGGAAGACATCGTCCCAGAGATGGCGATCGCCGTGGTCAATGCATTCATGTTGAAACTGACTCAATGGCTGGGCGTTCAACCCGCACTGACCCGTTGTATCGCTTGCGAAAAGACATTGAGCGAAGTCAACGGAGATGCGGTTTTTCCGCAGATCGCGCAAGGTGCGTGGGTTTGCCAGGACTGCTTACCCGAACGCGGCAAAAATCGTCTGACGAAAAATGTGATGATGGATGCCTATCAAGCGATGTTAAACCCGATTCGCAAAACGACATTCGAAGCTTCTTCCGCCGAGCATGAAACGCTTCTTGAATTCTTGGAACAACATCTGATGTATTTCATTCCAGGATTAGATCGCGCACCGCTCGCATCGGCTCGGTTTTTGAAGGCGAACGAATTCAAGGTTTAAGTGTTTAGCGGCACTACACGGTTTGTTTATTTAATTACATAATTACTGTTGAATAACTTTCGATTTCCGATAGAGTTCAGCTCGAACACGAAAGGAAATTGAATTATGTTACTGAAATCTCTCAAAACGAATGTTCTCGTTCTTTCAACCCTCGCCGTCCTCGGCGGAATGACACCGCAAAAATCAGAAGCAGGCGTGGCTTTGATCGCCCTGAGCGGCGGCTCTACCGCGATGCTGGTCGGAGGCTGCGTCGCAGCCGGCATTGGGGGCCTGGCCATGCTTCCAAGTGAGGACGGTTACTCCAACCGCGATGTTCGTTTTTATCACATCGCAGGGATCATTCTGATCGTTCTCGACGCCGACGGAGGTCTTCCTCAAGACCAAATCCGGATGAATCTTCAGAAAAAATACAAATTCATCGAAAACACCGAAGTTTTCAATCAATTGAGTCAGATGATTAAGACCAAAGCGGATGCCATGCCGTTTGTGAACGGTAAAAAGACCGTTTCGATCTCTCGTGACGAATTGAATTCGGCCCTGGCATCCACCGATTTAACCGGCTTGGATGCTCAAGTCGAGCAAATGGCAAAAGACCTTCAATAACGATCAGTCGCACAACAATAGCGAGGGCCGTTCTCTCATCTCTCTCCGGCCCTCGCTTTACTTTCAAAGGACTCACCTCATGAAAACTTTATTGATTTTAGCATCCCTTTTCACTTCAAGTGCCTCGTTTGCCTGTAGCGATGTCGCCATTCAAGCCATCAACGGCCTGGCAAGAGGGTTATCGGCCTACAGTCACCCCACCCTCGAAAACGCGCAAGCCATCATTTCAATTGCTCAAACCTGCCCGTCTTCACGGGTTCGAGAGCGTGCGGTGCAAGTTTTAAATCGAGCGATCTCCATCTATAGTCATCCGACCATCGACGTGGCCAATGCAATGAAAGACATCTGCCAAGGCGAAGAAAATTGCACTATGACTGCCATCAATACCTTGTCGCAAGGAATCTCCGGCTTAAATGATCCCACTCAGACGATCATCAACATCATTGTCGATCTGGTTTACCAATCCCCGTATCCCAGGGTTAAAAGTCGAGCGCTGTCGGTACTCAGCCGTTGTATCAGCCATTACGACGAACCCACTCGAACCTGCCGACAAGCGATTTTGACCATTGCCAATATCGCCTGCAGCCAATCTCAATTGCCGGAAATCAACTGAAATGAAATATCTATTCGTGATCTGCGGCATCAGTCTCGTCAGTTTCGCCGCTGGGGCGCACGCCGCCCCCAGCGACGAATTTTGCAAAGGATGGATGGAAAGCAAAGCTAATCCTCCGAAATCGATTTCGTTTTGGAAAAAAACCGGACTGGTTCTCAGGCTCAGTTTCAATAAAAATTCGATTGTCCAAACCCAGATCACGAATGCACCCTCGAATGGCCGCCAATACTTCGGCAAAGATGAACTCATGATCCTGTCGACGGGGGTTCGAAACGAAGCCGCTCCGGCATTGTCCGAGCTTCAAGAACGCCTGAAAACTTACGCCAAGCTTCGAAAACATCTTCGGGAACAGCTGAAGTCAATCACGACCGAGAGCGAATGCGTCCAACTGCTGACTCGCCACGAAGGAAGCACCCCGACCTACGACGAAATGGCGAGCGATCTCGAAAAAAACCGAGAATTGCTGGCCGATCTTGAGAACGAAAAAATTGAAACACTTTTAAAGTCAAAAATTAAAGACCCCGCTCGGCTTCAGACGAAGATGAAGCTCAGCCAACTCGCCCAGATGCTGCAAAACCCAGAAAAGCCCAACCTGATTTTATTTCTCCATGCAAGCGAGGACGGACGCCTTTACGATACCGACTGGAATCTCATTCCAAACACCCTCTTTCAAAACTTGAGCGCCGAGATTCGGACTTTAGCCATTTACTCTTGTCATCCCGAAGCAGTCGAAAAGCGTTATCAACTGAAAAAACTGGCGCAAGAACGGTCATTGACTTTGGTGATGCCCGTATTGAATCGAAAGGTCACCTGGCTGCTCGGAGAGAGCATTCCGGTGGCGCTCGCCGAAAAATTCATCAAGGTCGTGGAATCGGTTTCACAACCCGTGCGCCCGGGGATTCACCCTCGAACCCAACTTCGCTGCACACTCTCGATCGACACTCGATCTTTAGCCGAAGGCGAATTGGGTGTCTTCATCGATCGGATGTATCAAGGTCAGATCTCGAATCAACAAAACGAGTTGTCGATTCTGTGCCCGAAATCCCCTCAGGCTTCGGTGGTGACGCTTCAAAACATGAACCTGTTTCACCCAGTGAAATGGGTGGAGCAACCGGATCTGATCCAAGCTTCGATTCAAGGCGAGACGATCCTTCTTCGGAATCACTACGCGAAAGACGGCAGTTACATCGGATCGAAATCAACGAGTTCGGTTGCGAGGTGATCGTTTAGCGATACTAATCGCCTTGTTTAGGAAATAACTTGATTTATTATATACAGAAAGTATAATCACACGCCATGGACATCGCCGTCGCCCAAAATCAATCAGCCGAATCGTCGGTGTCCCGTTATCTGAAAACTCACTTCGATGAAGCTCAGCGAAAGAACAAATCCTATTCCTTGCGTGCCTTCGCGAAGAAGCTGGGCATTACCCCCGGCGGGCTGTCTCAGATTCTCAATCAGCGCATTAAACTTTCGTTAGATCGCGCGCACGAGTTCGTCAAGCATCTCTCCTTACCCGCTCAAGAGGCCGAGTACTTTCTTTTACTGGTTCAGATCGAAAATGCGAAAACGCTCGCGGTTCGTTCGATGCTGCAAGAAAAACTCAATCAAAGTTTTCCTGAAAAAACGGCCGAGCCTAATCTGACCATTGATCAATTCAGGCTCGTCTCTGAATGGTACGGTTTTGCCGTGAAAGAAATCGTTTCGAGTTATGGTGCCGCATGGACCCCGACTCGGATTGCAAACGAACTGGGGATCACTAAGAACGAAGTTGAGCTGACCCTCGACCGCCTGGAGCGTCTCGAATTGATCGAGAAGGGGCCCAGAGGTTATCTTGCCCTTCAGCCCCGTACTTTGGTTTATTCCGCCATTCCGACCGAAGCTCAAGAAAATTACTACCATGGCGTGATCTCGAAACTCGATGAAAGTATCGGCGTTAAGAACCCGAAGAAAGTCATCGCGACCGAAGTCATGGCTTTTGATCCCGAAGATCTTGAAGAGGTTCGCCGGATCACCGACGAGTACCTCGATCGCCTCATCCGAATTTCGAAAAAATCGAAAAAGAAAACCAAACTCTATCAATCCCTCGTGAGTTTCTTTGCCTTAGGAAAGGCAGAAAAGGCTGAACCATGAACCGACTCATCCTAACGACCTCTCTCGTCCTTTCTTTGATGTTTTGCTCTCTTTCATTCGCACAAAGTGGCTCTCGCGGCGGCGGCGGTTCGAGCGAAGGAATTCAGGCAACGAAGATGATCCGGCAAACCCTTCATCGGATCCTACGTCACTATCAATCCATTCAGGACGAAAATTCGGCGAACGCACTTCTGAAGCTTGATCAAGATCTCGTGCTCCTCGTCGTGACCCCGTCGCCAGGCCAAGCGCTTCCGTTATTGAGTTCCGAAACGAGCACATCCTCTACCCTGCTGCTTAACAAAACCGCTTGGGAAAAAGAACCGAACTGGTTCACGCGCGAGCAAGCAACCGCATTCTTTCTCGCCTCCCATTTGAACCTTCCTCAAATCGAGGCTTATCTTGAAAAAGACCGCGAGGAGTACCAACAGCTTTATCTCAATAAAACCTTTCGTTGCCTGATCAGTGATTCTTTGGTCAACATCCGACCGGCTGAGCTGGCTTCTCAAGCGATCCTCTTGAACGAACGGCTCAAGGTTAAAGTCGAATTGAATTCGGTTTTCATCGAAAATCTAAAGACCCACGAAGCCCTTCCGCTCGACAGCCTTTTTCAACGCTACTTCTACGGCCCGGATCAACCCATGATTCAGACGCTCGATTTTAAGAACGGAAAAATCCTCGTGAGTTGTGAATGAAATGAAGTTCGTCCTCCTTTCTCTGACACTGCTGATTTCTTCCGTCTCGTTCAGTCAAGTCCTCACGCCTGACTGTAGCGAGCCCGCGTCTCGACAATCGGCCGCAGAAAAAAAGATCGCGAGCGACATTTTGATCCAAATCAAACGCTCCATGCTGCTTTCAGGAGCAGAGGTCTACGAGAATTCGTCCGACCTAAAAAGCTGGTTCATCGCTGCCGATCAAACCAATGTCCGCTTCGTCGACTCTGATCTACCGGCCGAGGTAAACGAGGTCGTTCAACAAGGAACCGCCTACAGTTGCGAAAATTTGAAAACCGGTGAAATGTTCACGTTTTTGAATCGTACTCTTTGGTCGCGCCTGACCGAACCCGCTGATCAGGAAGCGCTCATTCATCACGAAATCGCCGTACTTGCCGGGCTCGAAAGCACCGGAAACTATGCTTTTACTCAAAAATTCGTTCAAGCGCGAAAAAACAGCTATATCGCGAGGTATGCACTCGATTCTCTCGTGTGTCAGCTCACCTTGTTTGAAAAATCTTCAAACGGATCTGCCGACAAACCGATTGCACAAAAAGAGATTCGGATTAAGCCGCAGTCCTCCGTTGAAACCGTCCAACTCATGGGGCGTAAAAATCGGCAAGGAATCTATGCCCGCGTCGTCGGAAACGCCGGCTCGATCGTCACCATTAATTTGATCGAAGGAACGGGAGTTCAGGGCGGGGTTTCAGGACGCGATTTACTCAAGCAGAATCTCAAGAGCTACGAAGACATCAAAGAATACGTCCTGCATGGCTATACTAAGAATTTCTCGGGTGATTTTTCGAAATTCTTCGATGCAGACCCGTATCTTTTTCAGGTGACCTGCAAATCAGTTCCCAACCCCGATTTACAAATCGCCCAATAGTTTCAATTTCTCTTTCACTTCTGCCAGCAAGATCGAAGGCAATTCTTCCAATTCTTTAAGGATGCGACGATTGTCAATGGCACGACTTTGGTCGATCAGGATTTCGCATTCACGTTCATTTCCGGCAATTCCTTGAGGCAATGTCACTCGAAGCAAATCACTTCCCAGAACTTGACTCGTACAAGGAAGCACCCAGGTCGAAGGATGCAATCTTTCATTGAGGAGATCATTTTGAATGACCAGCACCGGTCTGATCTTTCCGGCCTCGCTTCCTCGAGACGGATTCAGGTTCGCTAAATATAAAAATCCATGTTTCAAGGGGAGCATTTTACCAGTCACCCAATCCTTCATCAGAAAGCTGATCCAGCATTTCCAGTTCTTCCTTCATGTGTCGGCGCGTTTTTAAAGATGCTTCACGATAAGCTTCTCTCAACGCGTCCCGGTCCAACGACGCTTTCAGCAACTGAAGCCCGCGACGAATCACTTCAACCTTGGTCTTAGAATGAGTTTTTTTCATGAGTTCGTTCACTAACTTCAATTCATGGGGAGGAAGTGTGATGCTGGATTTGGTATTACTTTTCATACCTTTATCATACCACAAATCCACTTCCTCCGCCATGAATGCCTAAGTCATTGTAAGTGAGAGGTAAAAGAATACCCCTTGATGCTGATCGAACCGACGAACTCCAGCGGCGGGACGTAGGTCTCGATTCGGGTCGCATCTTCAGTTTTTCCGTTCCAATAGCTGCGGTATTCGCCCTTTCTGAAGCGGGTCTTGGATTGGATTTGGTTTACCAAGTACAGCATCGGTGTTTCGTCAGGCCGATGAGAAAACGGCGAGCACCCCGGAACGTTTTCAACCCGAACCTTCAACGTTCGCCCGTCGCCTTCTCGCTGGAAAGTATCGAGTGGACATTCCATGTGCTTGATCTCGTGGGTCGTGTGGTCTTCCCAACGAAACGAAAGCGCCAATCCTTCGAACAGCATGTTCATCAATCCGATCGGCTGATCGATGATTTCGTCCCGGACGACACCCGAATCGTAGCGGGTCGTATCCATCCAACGATCTTCCGATTGTGCGCAGTATCTGTCGCAGACCATACCGCCGCCCCGGCCGGCATCACGAGGCGCACAGTCCTTCCCTTGCTTGACGCAAACCACTTGATGGGAGCGGACGGTCTGTGGCTGGGCAAGCGTCATCGTTTTTCGAACCAAATAATAAGGCTCGATCTCGACCTGGTTTCCGTCGACGACGGTCAGCCCCGTCTCGCGAGGAATTCCGTCGTTTGCCAGACGATCGCAATTGGCCGTACAAGTGCGCTCTTTTCCGATCGTTACCCGTTTTGGAGTCGCCTTCAACTTCGTCGAAGTCAGATAGTTCTGACCGCTCAGACTATTGGTCACTTGCGAATATTCAAAATTCATCGAGCTGCTTTGAGAAGCCGTCGTCAGATTGAACCTCAGGCAAACTGCGGCTCCGCTGCTGCACTCTTTCGGCGCCGGAGTATTCGGGTCCGGACGGAACGGCTCGAAAAACTCATCGGTGACTTTGCGAATCAGCTCGTCCATCAACGCGGTCGAATCGCCTTGAACCAAGATCTTCGCCATCTGATTCTGCATGACTTTCGTCACCGCCGCCTTCACGTCGACGTCCACGAACCACATCTTGGCGCTCAGCTCGGCTTGAAGGTCGGAAAAGATCCGGCTTCGGTCGAATTCGATCTTCAGCTTCGAAACGGGATAAGACACGCGGGTTTCATAAACCCCTTGAACGTCCACCATTCCGGCATCCAGGGCGTCCTCCATGATCCAACGCCCTTCGGCCTGAGAAACCGTAATCGAGGCTGTCATCGGCTGATTGACCTGGCAGTGGTCGGCCCTTGCTAGATTCTTCGGAGTGGCGTCGTACTCGTGGGTTCCGACCAACACGGTAATCCGCTTAGGACAGCCTGGCAACGCGCCCAATCCGGTTTGGATGCCGTATTGATCCTTCATGTACCTCGCGAATTCGTCCGGATTTCGGACTAAGAATGAATCCGGGACCGTGACCATCCGGTCGTCTCCCCTGGGGGATTGGATCGTTTTAGAAAATCCATCCAAAAAAACGATATTGAACGAAAGGGTGACGGTACCGTCCGGATTCAGGACCGGAGCGAGTTTGCCCCCTTGTTGGGTGCCGTACGAAAAGATCTTCGGGGCGACGAACGCCTTGTTTTGATACTCAGAAATCGTTTCGTCGGTGATTTTAAACACCATTGCATTGAATTTTGCATCCACCGGAAGCTGCAACAAATTGACCCTGCGATATTGATTTCGAATCAATTCTTGTTGAGCCGCACTCATTTTGGATTCGGTCACCCGAGTGTGGCCGACGTAATAGCTTTGCTCACTCCAGCCGTCGTTCAAAGAAACGACCGCCGATCCGGTTTTCAGACCTCCGTCGCCGCTCTTCCCACACGCGCTGAGGGCCAGCACCAAAACGATTGCCCCTATCCATTGATTTTTCCGATTGTTTTTCTGATTTTGAATGTTCATCTCTTTCCTCCTTCGCGAAAAGTCACAGCGAAGGAGCAAGAATCGGGCCTTCAAATTAAGTCAGAAGAATTTCTTGAATCGCCTCTCGAAAGGATTTCTCGTCGCCGGGACGGATGAGGAAGCTCTTTTGAAGACCCGCGTTTTGTCCGGCCTTGAAATCGCTTTCGCGATCGCCGATCAGAAACGATTTCGAAAGGTCGATCTGAAGCAAGTCGGCGGCGTCGAGGATGAGTTTGGGCTTTGGTTTTCGGCACGAGCAGGCTTCGTCCGGATGATGCGGGCAAATTTGATAGGCGTCGATCGAGACCCCAGCCTGCTCTGAGAGTAGACGATCCAACTTGAGATGAACCGCGTTCAGTTCGTCCCAAGTGATCAGACCCCGGCCGATCCCCGATTGATTGCTGACCACGACCAACAGAAAGCCTGCCTGTTTCAGCTTGGCTAATTCACCCGAAACCCAGGGGTAAAGACTGAACTGTGCCGGATCGCGGATATAGCCCGGATCCGGGTTCAAGGTCTCGTCTCGATCGAGAAAAACGGCCTTTGCCATATCCCTTACCTTAGCATAACCTACGCCTATAGCTTATGTTTTCTCTCGGATCACTCAAAGGCCTCAAGCCTTACCTCATGCCTTACCGCAAATGGCTCGTTTTTAGTCTCATCATGGCTATTCCGCTTTCTCTGCTTCGGGCGGGCCCCCTTCCGTTGATCAAATATCTGATCGACGACGTTCTGGTCAAACGGGACGAACATCAGCTGCTTTTGATTCCGATCGCCATCATCGCACTTTACACATTGAACCTCGTCGTGCGTTTTCTGCATTACTACGCCATTCGAATCGTCGTCGTGAATGCGAGCCAAGATCTGCGCGAAGACCTCTATTCGCACCTCATCGGCCTGTCGTCCGATTACTTTTCCGAAAAAAAATCAGGTGCGCTCCTTTCACGCGTAACAGCCGACCCGCAAAACCTCGACGGAGGGATCGCCGCCTTCAACGTGGTGATTCGCGAACCCATCACGTTCTTGGCGCTTTTGGGATACACGCTTTACACGAACTGGAAGCTCACCCTTCTCACTTTTACGATCGTCCCAGCACTAGCGCTCGTCTTCGGACGCACCGGAAAGTACATCAAACATAAAATCACCGAGTATCAAGAGCAAAACGGCGAATCCTACAGCACGATTCAAGAAGCGATCTCGGGCATTCGAGTGATTCACCTCTTTAATTTGCAAGCGGTCTCGAATTCGAGATTTTCAAAGCAAATGACGGAGATCACGCGGCTGCTGCTCAAGATCAGTAAGATGGAAGAAGTCGCCTCGCCGATGATCGAACTCGTCACCTCGTTCGCCATCGCATTGATTTTATACTTCGGCGGCCTTTCCGTTCTCAAAGGTGAAATGACCTCGGGCGATCTTTTCGCGTTTTTCACCGCTTTCGGGATGATGATCAATCCGATCCGACAGATCGCCGACGTGAACTCGAAACTGCACTCGGCCGCAGCGGCGATGGAGCGGATTCAGGATTTCCTTTCGTGGAAGCCTCGCATTCAGAATGCTCCGAATGCGCGTCCGATTCAAAGTGTGAGCCGTGGGATCGAATTCAAAAACGTCGAATTCGCATATCCCGATTCTCCTCAACGAAGGGTGCTCAACGGAATCCGATTCTCGCTTCCGGTCGGAAAGACCGTGGCCTTGGTCGGGCAAAGCGGCTCCGGTAAAAGCTCGATCGTGCAGCTTTTGACCCGGCTCTACGACATTCAAGGCGGTTCGATCGAGATCGACGGGGTGGATTTGCGCGAACTCGACCTGAATCAATGGCGCAGTCAGGTCGCTGTCGTGAGCCAAGACGTGTTTTTGTTTCACGATACGATCTTCAACAACATCCTGATGGGGCGCCCGGATGCCTCCCGTGATGAGGTGACTGAAGCCGCCCGAAAGGCCTTCGCCTTCGAATTCATTCAGCGCCTCCCGCAAGGGTTCGATACCCTGGTCGGCGATCGAGGGGTGAAACTTTCGGGGGGCGAGCGCCAGCGGATTTCGATCGCGCGCGCCTTTTTGAAAAACGCGCATTGTCTGATCCTCGACGAAGCGACCTCGAACCTCGACAACGAATCTGAAAAAATCGTGCAAAGAACGCTTGAAACCCTGATGCAGAATAAAACCACGCTCGTCATCGCCCATCGACTTTCGACGATCCAAAACGCGGACGAGATCATCGTTCTGCGCGAAGGCAATATCGTTGAACAGGGACATTACACCGAGCTGATGAGTCAAAAGGGCGAGTTTAACCGGCTGGCGGCACTCTCTGCGCCAAACTGAGGTCGGGCCCACCATTTGGTAGCAATGCCGTGTCATTGTAATGACGCAGTATTGCTACCAAATGGTGGGCCCGACCTCAGTTTTTTGCCGTTTTTGCCGATCTAGAAAGAGATGAGGGAGCGTCTTCTTCGCCTGACATTTTGCTTTCTGTTATCGACAGCCTTGCTGCTCGATCGAGGGATTGCTTCGCGCGCGCAAACCGCAGCCCCGAAAGGGAGCCCGACCTTGGGCGGTACCCTGAAAAGCAACTCTAACGGGCTTCTTCACTTCAATTATGTTTCAGGTCGCGACAGCGAAACCCTTCGCATGATCGACGATCAAACCCGCGCCGTCGCGGCCGGTGATCACGGCACCCAAGCCCAAATGGACAATCTCGCGATCGGACGAACGCGCGCGCAAGACATGATCAATCTGATCAAAAGCGAAGAACTGCAAAAAGCCCTCTCGAAGGTCACGGTCAAAGGAAAGCAACTGCTGCAAGAAAATCAAGAGATCAAAAATCCGCTCATGCTCATCGCCGGTGCCGCTTCGCTTTGGTACGGAAAAACGATCCGGCTCATCAAAGGCGAAGATTTCAAACTTTCGACCCGCATCGAAGCCCGTGGGCGCTCGGGTGAGTTTTCGATGGAATCACCACTCCTGAACGGAAACCTGCATTACGACGGGAACGGATTGAACATTTCTATGAACCGGACGATCTCGTCGATCGATTCGAAGGCCGAACTGAATTACAACGTCAGCAATCAATCCTTCAGCACCAACATCCGCCATCAATTGGCGCCGAACCTCGATCTGACCTTCGGGGCGTCGCAAGTGCCTACCCAAAGTAAACAGACCGACGGACGGGCAACGTTCGAATATCGATTCGATTTTTAACGCCGTATCTTAATGCTGAACGAGAGATTTTTGAGTCATCGCGATCTCTGAAAAAATCTCTTTCGCGAGATTTTTCAGATCACGGATCTTCGCGATCGCATCGACGTCCGAAGACAGGTTTTCCATCTCCGGAAAAGCGCCGAGTTTTTGATTCAAGTAAGTGATCGTGTTCGCAAAAGCGACGTTGCGATCATCATCGAGAATCTTTCGATTTAAAACACCCAACGACCATTTGATCATGCCGTAAGACGCACTCGCGTCCATCGCGATCATCTTGCGGCTTTGCTTCATCATGAACTGAGTCAATTCGACGCCGAATTCGATCAATTGGTTGTTGAAATGAACTTCGGGCCTGCGCTCCAGCAAGCCGTTCACGTAAACCTGATCGCTGATGTAATATTTTTTCGCCATGGTGATCGTCTGTTTTAAAATACTCACCTGTTCGCCGATTTCTCCGGGAGTGGCTCCCTTTTTCAAACCTTCGACGTCGATGATATCGCAAAGTGTGATTCCGGCATAAAGCGATTGATGAAGAAGAAGGTCGCCCGGCTTCAGGCCGCTGTCGCCCGCAATTTCTTTGATGCCGTCATAAAGCTTCTTTTTAATTTCGCTGTCGCTACGTGACTCGCCCTGATCGAACGAGACTTCATTTTCGAGGCGAGTCAGCTGTAACTGGGTGTTTTGAGCCCAGGCGTCGAGTTTTTTCACTTCGGCGTCGGACATCCCCGAATGCGGGCCCCCCGGATATTCGAGGTTCGTCTGAGCGTGGGCCACGCTCATGCTCAGACCGGCCACCCACAACAGGGCAAAACTTAAGGATTTCATTTTAAAAAGCTTCATAAATTGCTTCCGTCATTTCAAAATCATTTTAGAGACATCGACGTGATTGACTGGGTTGACCATCAACATCATGTCCTGTTTCTCGAAACAAAACTGGCCGTTTCCATGCACGAACATCACGATGAAGGCCGGCATGTTCCGTACCTGATTGCCTTCGCCGCGATAAGAGATGGCGTTGAAGGTATACACTCCCGGCAATCGCTCTTTCAGCAGAAAATCGCCGCCTTCTTGGCGGATGTTTCCCATCCAAAGAATGTGCGCGCTATGCGCTCCGTCTTCTTCCGTCTTCAGGCTCGTCACCGTCGCCGCTACCTTGCTTGATCCGACGTCGCGATACTGACCTTCGCTCGGCTGAATGATCTCGAACGGAGCTTCGCGCGACCACAAAAACACCATCGACTCGACGCCACCCAGACGATTGCCCGACTGCGCGCTGGTGATGGTGAATTCGGCGTCGCGAGTACCGACACCTTTTGAAATGTTCAGAATCAACGACGGATCGTCGTTCGGGAGCGTCAGATCACCCGTCGAATCGACTCCGATCGGGGTCAGCGAATAACGCTTTGAAGTCAGACGTCCGTTGACGTTTACCGATTCCATCGGAAGCGCACTGTAGGCTACCAGGTCGACCGTACGATCACCCAGCAATTCGGGCGTTTTCAATTTATACGCGATGAAACATCCGTCGCATCCGGCGTATCCACGGACGATGAAATTCACCGTTCCTTTTTTCTGTCCGCGAAATTTGCCGTGATAGGCGCCGTCGGGAAGCCCCTGAACGAAGCTTCCAGCCAATGCAGCCATCGGCATGATTAAAAATAAAAACGAGATCAGGGATTTCATGTCGTGAGTTCCTCGTGGATGTCCGTTAATTCAGTTCCTGCATGATTCTTTTCAGTGTGCTGTTCGCCGTCGCGACCGCGTTCACGCGATCGCTCGAATCTTCGGGTTTTGCCAGCGCGTTTTCCATCTGGGCCGACAAATGCGCGAGCATCTTGGCGACCGAGGCGTATCGCGTCTGAAAAAGCATCGGATCATCCTGATTCTGCAATCCGAAGTCTTCGCTTAAGCCTTTCGAAAGCGTCGCTAACGTCATCAGGAATGCTGAATTGCTGTAAGCGGGCTTCACCGATCCGTCCTGCGCCGGGATGATCATTTTTTGCTGGAACCAACCTAAAAGATCATCGGCGTAGATCCGAAGCTTGGCATCCAGAGCGACCGGATCGAGAGCTCTCGAAGTACCACGGATCGAATACGGCGCATCCAAATCACGATAGTGCTGATCCACGAGCTGATAAAAATACTGAAGAATGTCGAATTGAGCATCGATCGAAGTCGACTTGGCGCTCAGACGATCCGAAAGAGACAACGCCCGTTCGGCCGTTTTGTACGTCCAACTCAGGCGCTCGGCGGGATTTTCAGCAGCCGATTCCAGCACCTTCTGTAAGCCCTGACGATAAAGGTCGACCGCAAGAAGCATGTTTCCGTCGGCATACTTACGGACGGCCGATTCGTCGTAGCTGCGAAGCTGATCCGAAATGTTCAACGACCAATCCGTCACCACTTGAATCATGTCATCCGATCCGCCGACGTTGCTGGCGCCCTCGTGTCCGCTGGCTTTTTTCAGATCGAAGGTGATCTTTTTTTGCTTCGGTTTCAGAAGGCGCAGCGAGGATCCGTCGTTGGTCGGCGTCATCAGACGGCTGTTCAGATCCGTCCCCTTTGACGTTTTCGTCGTTTTCATCGTTTTCGACATCGGCATCAGGACGATTTTTTGCTCGGTCTTCTTTTCCGTCTTTTGTCCTGTCGTTTGAGCAAAAACGCTCACCGGTGTGATCATCGGTGCAATCAGGGACAAGGTAATCAGAGTCCAATTCGAATTCATTTTGAGTTCTCCTCACGGGTTTGAGAAATTAATTTAGGTTTCTTCGGCTGCGTCAACTGAAACATCTGGACGCTGATCTGAACCACCGAATCTGGCGACAGTGAATCGACACCGAACTTTTCGCTGATTTCGTCGCGGAATTTTGAAATCATTTTCTTGATTTCAGGCAAACGATCGACCGCGCACGAAAGCGTCACACCGCTGGCCTGACGGGTTTCATATTCGTCTTCGATCAACGACTCTTTCGAGCGCTCGATCATCTGAAGATGAAAATTCTGAATGTACGCATCGAACACGCCGCCCGCGATTTTCACTAACGGCTCGGATTGCTTGAGCTCTTGCGTGGTCGGATCGCGCAGCAGAAGTCCGAGCGTCAAAAGATCACGAATCGCCTGAGCAGCTTCGTCTTTTTTCACTTTTCCGCGCAGTTGCGAAACGATCCAGGCCGGATCTTCCTTAAAATCCTTCAGGGCTACGAGCTCGCGAATCGCGACATAATACCAATTCGTCAGGTATGCATGCTGCGACTTCATCAATTCAAGCTGCTCGGAACGTCCGCCCCGGTTTGAAGCCATCAGGCGTTCGAAATAATATTTTTTATCCTGATTGCGATCGCTCTGGTTGAATAATACGAGATTTTCGAAATAAAGACTCTCTTGCGCATTCAAGCCCAAGGCTTCGCTGAAAGAACGAATGGTCTGAGCGCTCAGGTTCCGTTTATTCTCGATGACGAGCTTCAAATAGCCGCGCGAGTTGGTGCCTAAGCCGGCCTTGCGGGCGAACATCGAGGCTGAGTACGACGAATTCGTCAATTTTTTGAATTCAAAAAAGCATTTCAGGTATTCGCGATAATCGGTAAAATCATAGACGGACGGCAATTGGCCGGGGATCGTAATCCCTGACGAAGCGCCGGACGAAACCGAGAGAGAAGAGAGAGAGAGGGACTTCGTCTTCGGCGCTTTCAGGTTTGCTGGAGTTTCAGCCTTGTTCATAACGTGTCGCATCATAACGCACGTAGACAAAACGGGCAAGGTTTAATTTCTTTTCACCCGTAAAACGTGTCGACAATGGTCTACAATCACTTTCATTGATTAAACAATAACCTAATGAAAATATTAATATTTTTATCTTTATCCTTTCTCATTAGCCCGACTCTTCAGGCTCAGACTGTGTTGACCGAAAGTGATTCCAACATTGTTCTTCACGTTGAATCTGATTCAACCCTAAGCAACAACGATCTTCGCAGTCGCGCCCACGCCATCGTTGATTTCGTCGAAAACAAGCTTTATCCGAAAGTTCCTGCCGCCTTGCTCGCCAAGGTGAAGGCCAAAACGCTTCGAATCGAAATCACCTCGGACCTCAAAATCAAAGGCGGTTTGTTCGATCCCGAACAAAGCCAAAAAGACGAGCTGGTGCTTCAGATTCGAAAAAACCTTTTCGCGGACGACAGCGTTTTCAGGCTGATTGCGCACGAATGGTTTCATGCACTTCAATTCGTCATTCATCCAGACGAACCTTCTTGGGTACGAGAAGGCTTGGCTCAGGTATTTGAAACCATTGCGATGGGCGGCTTTAACGGTCCGAATCTACTTGCCGCGCTCGACGATTCGACCACTTCACTGGAATACGATTTTAATCCGAAGCGAACCGAACGCGAGGCTTACGGTCATACTTTCATTTACTTTTATTTTCTTTATAAAAATTGCGGCGGTTCGCCGCTCTTCTGGAAAATCGCCGAAAGCGCTCCGAATCGCTTCGACGCCGATACGATCAACGCCGCCTTGAAGGAAAACCCTAAAAAGGGATGTGCGGATTTCGAAACCACCGTTTTAAATGCCGAGTTGGCTCGCTTTCACAATCACAAGGTTTACGGCAAGGATACGCAAACCGATCTTTACTGGCTGACGCCCGAATTCGAGCGGACTCCGAAGATCATCAAAGAAGGCATCCTCGACCGGAGCGTGATCGATGCACTTCCCGTTCATCGTCCGCTGTTGCTCAAGAAAAGCTACCACTCGGCGCTGAAACCGTTTCTTAAAAATCCGAAGCTTGAAATCTATACACTTTCGAAGACCTACCCGTATCGCGTGATTCGCGGCCTGTCGTCCGATTCGGGCGACAACGATGAAATTCTGTTTGTTCTGAAACACCGATGATTACTTTTCGGATTCGTCGTCCTTGCGAGGCGTGATTTCGTAAAACTTGCCCGAAAGATTTTTCGGGTAATCGCGAAACGCGGCCTGACACATTTCGTATGCGACAGCGGTAAACGAGTTCTGTTTGCCGACACTTCGAATTTGAATCTCGCGGATCGGTTCTTTGCGCGAAGAGTCCCTAAAAAACTGAAGCGTGATTTCGCGCCCGGCCTCTTGCGACGAAGTGATGCTCGACCCCATGGGATAACCCACTCCGACGTTGCCGAAGATTCCCCAGGCACCTCCGTACCCCGGCGTCGAACGGATCACCTGTTCGGTTCCGGCCAATCTTGCATGCAGCACGACTTGAAGGCAGTCGGGACAAGAATGATCCGAAATCGAAACGCCTTCGTCCTTGGCGGCCTTTTCGCACGAACCCGAGGCCTGTTTTTCTAAAAGCGATAAACCGTCTTTTGCGAAGTAATGCAGAACATCGCGTGCAGGCTCGGCGTCGCCGTAAGAGTCTACCGTCGATCGCACCGGTGTTTGCGAACAACTCGCGAGCAAGAGCATCAAAATGATCGTGATTCGTCCGGCTCTCATTCTCATTCCCATTCCCTCTTCTTCTTTTCTTCGAAAACCATGCCAATAAAAAAGGCCGGCCTCTTGCGAAGCCGGCCTTCGAGTGATGGACCTTTATTGGCCGTAAGGATATTGCGGATAATCAATTCCTCCGCATCCGTAAGGCGACTGATTCAACGCCGACTTCAACACATTGACTTTATCATGGATGTATTGAACGGCATAGACATCGCCCGCCATGGCCTGCATCGAGGCCGCTTCCGACCCTAGGTTTTGTAACTCTAAGATCGCGCACGAAAACGTGCTGCCGAAGAGCGCCATCGAAAGATCTTGAGCAGCCCATTCGGCCGCTTTCGAAATAATGGTGAAGTAAGTCGAAGCGTCGACCAGCGGATACACACGAATGCGACCGCTGGATACGACTTGGCTCGAATAATTCTGAGCGGTCTCCAACTGAAGGCGAGCCACCGAGGCGAGGGCTGCCTCGAAACCGCCCATATTGACCGGAGATCCGTATCCGTCGCAGCGCCGTCCGTAGCACGGAATGACGTAAGGGTGATCGAGCGAATTTTTCACAAAATGCACGACTTTCACGCGATTCAAAGCGACGTAAGCGATCATTTTATCCTTCAGGGTAGGATTCGCCACCGGCGTGCCCTCTAAAAGACTCACCAGTTCGAGCGTCCGCGACAGCTCGCGCTGCGTATTCGGGCGAAAGCTTCCCGGCAACTGCGCCGAGTTCAACGCGCGTTGAAAGGCATCGACCATGATTTGTTTCGCCTGAGTAAACCTGGTTTGCCCGTAAAGTACGGATGCGATCCGAGTGGCGTCGTTGAGAATCGTCTCAACCTGGTCACACCAGGTGTAATAAGGGTTCAGGTCGGTTTGGGTTTGCGCGAACGATGCCGGCGCGAAGGCAAGCGGGGATACCGCCAATAGGGTCATTGCGATCAGGGATTTCATAATCCTCTCCTTCTGTAGCAGCACGGTGCCATCGCGTAGCGACTGATAGCGATACTTATATTTAAAATAAGTTTAAAATTCCAAGAAATTCGCGCGTGGCTCAACTCTTTTTGTTGATTAAAGTCTACGCTGAATCAAGCAAATAAGGCCTTTGTTTTAATGGCTTTTTTTTACCTCGACTTCCTTACCGTGTAGACTCAAAATAAAAATCATGGCGCTTCGGAAAAAAGAAAAACCGCTCAGCATCGAAGAGATTCGACAAAAGATCAAAAAAGACAGCGCCGCCCATTGGTTGCACTCCGAGCCGCTGTTCGGTCTAGCCGCATTTCCCGAAGGGCCGAAGCTGTTGACGCTTTCGGAAGCGGACGAGACTCCTCTGTTCGTCGTTTTTCTGCTCGATGCAGGCGATTATCTGACCGATCGGGTGATCGAAGCCTTGAATCTTTGGAAGGATCGTTACCGTAAATTGGGCTGGAAACCGGTCGTCGTTTTTCAGCAAAAATATCTATTCCTCAAAAACGCGAAATTCTACGAACGCTTCAAGTCGTTTCCGGTCTTTCCGACGATCCCGATCTACCTCGATCCGTTCGGCGACCTCTATGAAAAATACGGCTCGCAGAGCGAACCTGTCGTGTTCTTTCTCAATCAGGGCGAACTCACCTACAGCGCCCCGATCTCGAACGATTTCGGCGTACGATTGTCGGAGATCGAAAACCAACTCCATCAAAACTTGCGGCAACGCGACCCGGGGCTTCCGCTCCCGCTTCTTTACGAATACGAAATCGATGCTCCTTGCGATACCCGGACGTTTCGGATCAACGACGTGACCCGCGCAGGACAATGGATCGACGGACAAAACTCGCTCGTCACCGACGATCCGCATGCGACCCTGACCTTCGGCTTCGAAGGAAAATGCCTGCGATTGATCGCCACACTTCACCCGCAAGCACGCGAAAACGCCCGGATTCATGTTACCTTCGACGATCAGCCGGTTCATCTGAGCATCCAGGGCGCTCAGCTTCATCCGAACGACAAAGGCCAAAGCATCGTCGAGATCAACCGCAATACCGGAATTTACGAAATCATCCAGTCCAACGAACCGATCCGTGGGATCGTCCGAATTCACTTTCACCTCGTGATCGAAACACCGGTGATCTTCTACGAACTCAGACAGGCCTAAGGCCCCGACGGCGAAGGCAACGGCTCACCCTCTGCATTCCCTGAATTTTGGTCTTCCCGCATCTTGCGTTCGTCCTGATCGATTCGCTCGTTCACCTTTTCGCGATAAAAGTCGGTCATTTCGCGCACTCGATCCGGGCGCTTTTCAATCTTCAAATACCGCTCCAACCATTCGTCCGCCTTTTGCCGATTTCGATCGTCAGAACCGCCTCTCGCAGCCAAAATCTGAGAACGGATCAGATCGAGCGCATCTTCGCTTCCGCTTTTTTCGGCAAGATCGAATAATTTTTCGACTTGATCGCGCCATATTTCATCGTATTGAGGCGGTTGTTGTCGCCAGATATCGCTCAATTCGCGTACCCGCTCGCGCGCATCTGCTTTTAAATCTGCCTTTAAATCGCCAAGATCGGGCGTGGAAGAAGGCACGACTACCCTCACGATCGGGGGTCGGGCCATCGCGAGCTCAGGTTTTTTCTCGATGAATGCGGCAAAAGTGCGAACTCGTTTCACGGCGGTGACGTTTTTTTCGACGTTGTTCGAGTAAATCACCGGATCGGAGCGAAGAATGAAGTACCCGAGGAGCGGAATCAACAGCAACAAAAAAACGACGAACCCTTTCATGAACGGCGGAATCGATTCGCTTTCGAAGCTCTCGGGTTTCATAAAATCGCTTTCAGATTTCGCCGAAAATCGGCGTATTTCACGCGCGAAAGCGCCGTTCCACGAACTCGATTCCGGTACTCCTCTTCGGTTTCGTTCAAGAGCGCTTCCAGATCGGTCTTCAGATACGGCTCCGAATCCTTCGGCGGAGTGTATCGCGCGGCCTTGGTGTTGTAAGGGCACACCTCTTGGCAAAGATCGCAACCGGCGACGAAGCCCCGAGTGTCGATTTTTTCACCGGGGTAGTCGTTCCACTCACCCCGCTTTTCCAGCGTCAGGTAGCTGATGCAACGTCGGGCTTCGAGATCGTGCGGTTTCAGCGCTTGCGTCGGGCAGGCACTCAGGCAACGCGTGCAGTTTCCGCAATAGTCCTTCAGCAAGGTCGGCCCTTGCCCGAGAGTTAAGTTAGTGAAGACCACGCCCAAAAAAAGAAAGCTTCCGTATTGGGGATGAATGAGGAGCGTGTTTTTTCCGATCCAACCCAGCCCGGTGAGCACCGCCCATGAACGCTCCAACACCGCACTCGTATCCACGCATACTTTGTATTCCAGTTCGGGATATTCGACTTTGAAGTTTGAGAACGTCCGCTCAAGATCATCCTTCATCGAATCATGGTAGTCTTGGCCACCGTTCAGGTATCGCGCATAACGCACTTTCGAATCGCCGACAGGATGCGGAGAATACGGACGAGCCACGGTGATCACACTTTGAAGCGGCGGAAAAACCAGCGTCGGATCCACCCGTCGGTCCAGCCCGCGCTGAAGGTAAGCCATAGCCCCGTGTGAACCGCGTTCGACCCACTTGCGGTAGCGTTCGGCATGCTCACGATAAAGCGGAAGCGCGGAAAGATAATCCGTTCCGCCGACAAGCGGAAACCCGGCTTTCATCAGCCGCTCCTGAAGGACTGGAAGATGACTTTCGCCGGAGGGTTCCACGTTCTACCCGTTGAGGGTGCCGTCTTCCCGGCGCTCCATCCCTTTTTGAATTTGAGCCGTCAGTCCCGGCGAAGAAGCTTCGCGAACAGATGCCGGTTTGGTCACTTGAATCAAACGCCCGATAAAATCTTGCTGGGCTTGCTCGGTGATTTCGACGATCGCCAGATCACCCGCCGATAAGCCCCCCGAAGCCAGTACCGAAGCATCGTCCGAACCGAGATCGTTAATGAGCACGCGGCCGTCGATTTCTTGAGCCTGGGTCGGCATGCGAGCTTCGATCAGCAATTCGGTTTCTTCGGCGCGGCCTTCGATCATCACCTCGACTTGGGTTCCGATCAAGCGCGACCATTTATCCGAACGTTGATCTTGAAGCAGTTGAATCAGCGCCTTCTTGCGTTTGCGTTTGACCGCAGGGTGCAACTGGCCTTCCATTTCGGCGGCTTTGGTACCCTCTTCTTTCGAGTAGCTGAACACGCCGACGTGATCGAGATTCAATTTTTTCAAATCATCGCAAAGTTCTTGGAATTCAGCGTCGGTTTCGGTCGGAAAGCCTACGATGATCGACGAGCGGATGACGAGCCCCGGAATCCGCGCGCGAAGCTTGTCCATCACGTCGTAAAGCTTCGTTTTCGTCAACCGGCGATTCATCGCCTTCAGCACGCGGTCGTTCGTGTGTTGGATCGGCATATCGAGGTACTTCACGATTTTGGGTTCGCGCGCGATGATCTCGACCAGCTCGTCCGAAAATTCATCGGGATAAACGTAATGCAGGCGAATCCATTCGATGCCGTCGATCTTGCAAAGCTCGGGCAAGAGCATTTCGAGATTCTCGCGGTACTTCCATTCCATTCCGTACTCGGTCAGGTCTTGGGCAACGAGATTCAGCTCACGAACGCCGGACTTCGCCATGTGAGTCGCTTCCTCGACGAGCGAAGCGATCGTGCGCGAGCGAACGTTTCCGCGAAGCTTGGGGATGATGCAAAACGCGCAACGGCGGTTACAGCCTTCCGAGAGTTTCAAAAAAGCGCTGTGCTGGGCACCCGTATGCATCCGCGCGTCTTTTTCGGTATGAATGAAGGCCGGAAAATCGATGTAGCTGCGCTGAGGCAACGGCGCGCCCTCTTCGAGCGCTTTTTCATGCTTCTCAAGAAGCTCGGTAATTTTATGATATTGCCCCGTACCGATGATGAGATCGACTTCGGGCATTTCTTTTTCGACTTCCTTCGAATAACGCTGCGGAAGACAGCCCGACATGACGAGCGCCTTGCAATTTCCGCTTTCCTTATAGTTCGCCATTTCGAGCACCGTCTCGATCGATTCTTCCTTCGCGGCCTGAATGAACGAGCAGGTGTTCACGATGATGACGTCGGCCGCGTCGGGCTCGTTCGCAATTTCATAGCGAGCGCCTTCGAGTTTGCCCAACATGACCTGCGAATCGACGAGGTTCTTCGGACATCCCAACGAGACGAAATACACGGATGCTTTTTTATCGTTAACTGCGTTTTTTTCCATAAATCTTAATCAATCTTGAAACGAATTAATCCCTGAAGTTGTCAAACTGCATCGGAAGCTTCAGGCCGTCCTGCTTCGAACGCAAAAGCGCGATCGCGTCTTGAAGATCGTCGCGGTTTTTTCCGGTGACGAGCACCTTTTCGTCCTGAATCTGACCTTGAACTTTCAGTTTCGATTCTTTCAGGGCGGCGATGACTTCCTTGCCCTTCTCTTTCGAAATTCCGGCCTGAACCTGAATCACTTGACGGACGGATCCGCCGAAGGCCGATTCGACCGGTTTGTATTCGAGCGACATGAGCGAGATCCCGCGCTTGATCAGCTTTCCTTGCACGATGTCCTTCAGGTTATCGAGTTTCGAATCTTCGGAGCAAACCAAGGTGATCGTCTTGGCCTTTCGATCGAAGGTGATTTCGGATTTCACGTTTTTAAAATCGAAGCGGGTCGTCACTTCTTTCAAGGCCTGATTGACGGCGTTGTCGACTTCCTGCCAATCCACGTCTGAGCTGATATCGAACGAGGGCATGCTTTTTCCTTTCAAAACCAAAAGTTACGAGATGGAAGTTATATAATTTTTGTGTATTTTGATCAAGCAAAAAGGGCGCTCCCCGTCAAGAAACCGGAGAGCGCCCCTAAATCCTAAATGATTGATTTAATTACTTATTGAATCCCTTGGCGGATCAACGATGAGCTGTAATCGTTGAAAACCGGGGTAAAGGCGTTGAAGTGAGCGCCGGTGTAAACGTCCAACCCGCCATCGCCCGACTCGTTAATTCCCACGATTTCGTAAGCAGAGCCCGCACCTTTACGGCACAGCAACGGTCCGCCGGAATCGCCATGATCGATCGAGTTGCGCACGGTTGCGCCTTCTTGAGCCGAAATCATGACCACCATCGGAGTTTCGTCGAAAGCCGGTGCGTAGTGAAGCTCGTCTTTGGCCGGGCTCGAGTAGAGCTTTCCGGCTTCGGTTCCGCTACGGCCGTAACCGATCAGCAAACAATCGACGCCGCTTTTCATTTGGCCTGAGTTTTTCTTTCCGAAGTATTTCTGACCGTCGAACGCGACCGGAATCGGAGTACTTTGAAAGGTCTGATCGGCGAATTGAATGACTGCCAAATCTTTCGAGAAAGTCGGGGATTTTTCGCCGTCTTGAGTGTCCCAGTATTTTTCTTCAGGCTTCGTCACCTTAAGGTCTTTGTACGCATACCCTCTGATGATTTTCGAACCGCACATCATGCTCAATTGAGCCGTCGCGATTTGAGCATCGTCATCCAGAACACAGTGACCCGCAGTCAGGATCGAGTTCGACGAGATGATCGAACCGGTACAGAGGTAGCCCTCTTTCGTCGCAGGTTGGTATACTTGGATCAAGCAGACCGACGGATAATCGCTGGGATTCAGCGCTTGAATATCCGGACCTTGAACATCCTGGTTTGCGAAGGCCGGGACGGAAGTGAGAGCGAGTACGATCGACAGAGCAATTTGATTCTTCATTGATTCCCCCATGAAATCAGAAATAAACACCTCGGAAGTCTTAATTCACATCTGTCAAAAACGCCAAAACTAAAAAGTTGGGCTGATTGACACAGATCAGTTTCACTAATGCCGACTCGCTGGTCCAAATCAACAAATTCGGGTAATATCGAGCCAGGATGAAATTAAACGCACTTTCAGCCCTCTTCATCGTGCTTCTTGGGGTCCCCCGAGGGGGTTTTGCTTTTTCTTTAAAAAGTGGCGACATCCTGCTCCAATCTACCGAGTGTTACCTCTGTTCACTGATCGAAGCCGAAGAAAACTCGCCCTACTCGCATCTGGGTGTGGTTGTGGTCGAGCCTTCTGGCGTGTCTGTTTTAGAAGCATGGCAAAACGTCGAGCGGGTTTCGCTCGATGATTTTCTCAAAACCCGAAAAGGCGGCAGCCGCACGCTCGTCCTTCGTCCCTTTGCCTTCGAATCGGCGACGACGCCGATTCAAGCTCGCGATCTACTCGCGGTATTCGAGCGCGATTTCGACGGAAAACATTATGACGGGGATTTTTTGTGGAACAACTCGGACGAAAGGGGTGAAAAATACTACTGTTCGGAATTCGCGGCGAAGTTTCTCGATCTATTTTTGCCTTCACCGATTCCGACGAAAGCCATGCACTACCGCATCCACCGTGACGAGTGGATCAAATACTTCAGGGGAAACCCGCCGGATGGATTACCGGGAATTTCCCCTGGGGATTTCGAACGTTCGCCCTTATTCGATCATGTGGGCTGGATTTAACGGTATTGAACGGACATCAAGCAGCTGAGATCGACTCGATCCACCTTCTCTTTTTCGTTCGGTCCGACAAAATCGGCGTAGTCCACCGCAGGTTGAACCGCAAAGCTCAGGTCATGCCAAACCGAGTCTTTCGACACCGGCACCGTCTGGGCTGCGAGTGACTGACCGTTGATTTCGAATTTCACTTGCACCGAATCGTTTTCGATCTTGGAGGCTTGCAACGAAAAGTGGTTACTTCCGATCTTCTGTCCGCTCACGACGACCTGATCGTCGTCGACCGAATAAGTCGCAGCCGCATCCTCTCGAAGACGTAAAGGCATCCGAACCAAACCGAGATTATCCATACTGGAGATCGTGCTTTCGCCCTTGGCTACCCATTTTCCGAAAAGATTTTTCTTTAAGACGACCGCATGAAGGCTTCCTTTACAGTCCAGGTGATAAGAAAAATCCGGTGCGGTCGGATCGACTTGAATCTTCTCGATCTCGCCGACGAACGGAATCAGCTTCGACGAAACCGGGTACACCGACGACACCGAAGCGTCCTGACTCAGTTCGATTCCCATCAGGTTCAGGTATTCGTGAAAAACCAGCACGTAAAGCGAGGCTTCGTCCGAACCGATTTCGGCCAGCGATTTTGCCGAGAATTGAATGAGACTCTGATCGCCCATCCGAATGTTCCGCGCGCTCCGCAAATGACCCTTGGAATCGTGTAGATCTTCATTCAAAACCTGAATTTTCGTTTCTGAAACGATTTTGGCCAAATAAGACTCATCCACCGAGGCGAAATACTGAGCCCCCTTCTCGGTCAGCAAAAACGCCTTGATCTTTTTGATGATCGTTAAAAGATCGATTTCGCGAATCTCGCCGCCGTTTCCGATCGAACCGCCGCCTTCGTGAATCGCCACCGAATCCAGCGTGCTTTGAGCGTGCGCGCCTGAAACCATTAAAAGACCTGCCAATAAACTCATCACTACTTTCATTTTTATTTCCTTTTTCATACTTTCGTTAACGGAACCAACTGACTCGACAAACTGACCACTCGATCGACTGCCGGTCTTTTGGAATACTCTTCGAACAACCCTTGAAAAAAACCTCTGAGCTTCGTGCTGATTTCAGGCATATCCTTCGTGTGGATCGGCAGGATGTAACTGTAAAAGTCACGCTCCTGCACCGGAACCAGCACCAAGGCATCCATCGCCTTTTGCAAAAGCTGCTGATGCGCCTTTCGGATGGCCTCGCTGGCGATGCCGTCCGGCGTGGCCACCGAGTCCTTGACCGGATAAGACCGGCCGTCGCGGGTTTCGATCAATCCCAAACGGGCAAGTCGTTCCAGGGCCTGTTCCGCTTGAAAAGCGGTGATCCCCAGTTCGTTTGAGATCCACGAAACGTCCTCGCGATAGTCCGGAAATTCCATCAACGCCAGAAGAGCGAAGTGGTACCAGTCCGAGATCAACTTGAATTGATCCAAGTTCAGTACCGCTCGATCGGCGTTCATTTTTTTTCGTTCTTCGATTCGAGTCCGGGCTCTTTCGCGAAGGCGCTCGTTTCGCGAGCACTCCAGCTCCACTTGATCTAGGAAAGCTTCCCGTTCAAAGCGGTTGAGATGGAGGCTTTCGGCGATCTGAAAAGCGCTTTCATTCGAAAGTCCCTTTTTGCCGGAGAGCAATTCGGAAAGGCGGGCATGGCCCATCTTCAGATCACGTGCGAACGCCCGCAGGGAGTACGATGAGTTTCGGCTCATCCGCACTTCCAGCTCACGCTTCAGGTAATCTCGAAAACTTTCCGTCGCTCTCATGGCGAGAGGTAAGATAACGGAATTAACGCAATGCGTAAATTCAAAACTTCATCGAGAGAGAACAGAGCGGTCTCTCATGGTCTCTCTCGATGTCATGATAACCATTTGTTTTTAAATAGATTCAATAATTTTTATTTAAATGCCGATTAAATTAATCAACAAAAAAGGCCCCCGATGAATCACCGGGAGCCTTCCGAATTTCGTTTCTGCGGCTTTTATTGTCCGAAGTAATCGGCGCCTTTTCCGTCAAAGCCCCATTGATCGCGCGGATCGTCCACTTTCTTATAGCAGTCATTGAAAGCAGCAGTCACGGCGTCGCCGTTGATGGCGGCTTTCATCGCGCAAGCAGCAGCATTATCGCTCGGTCCGACCAGCAGGTCATTGATTCCGGCTGCGTATTTTTGGCTTTGAACATCGTCGAGCATCACGTCGTGAAGCGGATTATTGAACGCTTCGCAAGCCAGCCAAATGTTGATGACTTTGTAGCGAAGAGCCCCTTTGAGCGCCTTTTTGATTTTCGATGCGTTGACGGTTCCGTTCCCCGTGACGATCTCAGACGGGTTCGCGTCGCCGTCATAGAACATGCCTTTCAGATTCGGGCACGACATGTAGTTCAGCAGATCTTTTGTCGCTGCATCGCCTTTCAGCAGGATTTTCGTTTTCACACCTTTCGCGATCGCCGCTTGACCGACGTCGTTGGTGATGTTGATTTCGAACGAATTGTCGTTCGGGCAAACCGAAAGAAATTCGACCGACTCGTCCGGACACTTCGGTTTAAAACCGAAATCGAGCTGTTGCGAGTGATCGTACTCGGTCGGCTGATAGTTCTGAACGATCTCGGCAATGCGGCCGTTCACTAATTTCGCTTTTGCGAAATCGACGCGATGGTAGGTGTTCGAGTGCAAATAGATCAGAATCGAATCCGGCTGATGCTGAGGATTGTCGATGATCTGTGCATGAACCGCGCGGTAAGCGCTCAGGTCGATGTAAGATGCGACTTGTTGAACGATTTTAATGTCCTGGATGGACTTATTTTGATGGTCGACGGACGGAAAAAACTCGACCGACTGCGCTGCTTGCGCGGACCCCTGTGCTAACGACGCCCATGCCACTGCAAGAGCAATCACCCATTTCGAAATATTCATATTCTCCCCCTTATGTTGGAGAATAGAATCTTGCCGGGTCAAAGCTTTGTCAACCGATTTCCCGTTTCAGCTGTTCTACGAATCCGCGTAAATACTCGGCGCGTCGGCTCGCCTCTTCGCGCGCATGCGTCGTCCGAAACGACGCGGGCAGCTTAAAAAGCTTCGTAAAAAAATGGTCGACCGAAAACCTTCGGTCATCGAGCGGGCGATTCTCGGCCCAGGGATCGTTCGGGTCGAATAAGGTGCATCCCATTGAAACTCCAGTCGCAATCACCCGATACAACCCGATCGCGCCCAAGGATTCCAAGCGATCGGCATCTTGAAGTGCTTCGCCAAGCAGCGTGGAGGGTTCATGGCCTGCGGAATAACTATGATCGCGGATCGCACCACAAATGGGATCAACCCATTCGTTCGGCCATTCGCTTTCGACCAACCACTCCCGCGCCTTCTCGCTCGCCAGACGCGAGGATTCTTTACGCAGGGGCGAATTCTTCGCGACCGGAACGCAATCATGCAATAAGGCTGCGACCAAACAGGCATCGACTTCGTCGGAATGAATCCCCCGCGATTCGCGGGACTGAACCTCGGTCGAATAAATTTCGACGGTCTTGCGGGCAACCCGCTCAAAATGTGCGAAATCATGAGCCGCATCGGCGGGAACGATCTCTTTCGCCTTCTCGTAAAAATACGCCACCTTCGGATTGCGCACCAATGCGTCCGTCAGCGGATTGCTGAGATCGCTCAAGTGGCTCACTTGCGGGCCCACTCCGGCTTGTAGAAATATCGCTCGAACTGTTTGTTGAGCAAGGTCCACATCCCCGTTTGCGAATCGTTTTCGGTAAAGACGCGAATCGCGTTCACCTTCGAATCGAGATCGTCGATCATGTGAACGATCAAGGCCTCAATACACGCCGGTTCTTTCGGCGAGCCGTATTCGAGCTTTCCGTGATGGGCGAGGACCATGTGCTTCGCTAAAAGTTTCTTCTCTTCGGGGATTCCGCCGATGGCCTGAGCCTTTTTCTCGATCAGTTCGACCCCCATCACCAGATGCCCGATCAAGCGGCCTTCGGTGGTGTAGTCGGTCGTGCGTTCGAATTGAAGTTCCCAAATCTTCGCCAAATCGTGCATGAAACCGCCCAAGAGCAACAAATCGCGGTTGATGTAAGGCGAGTAATGGCCGGCCAAAAAATCAAGCATCTTGGCGATCGAAACCACGTGCTCCAACAAGCCGACCGGATAAGCATGATGAATGCTTTTCGCCGCAGGTGCCTTCTTTAGAAGAGGCACGATCTCGGCATCGTCGATCAGGATCGCTTGCATCAACGCGCGGTAATGCGGGTCTTGCATCGATTCGACGATTGCTTTCAACTCACCGTAAATTTTCTCGGCGTTGAGAAAACTCGGTGGCATAAACTCATCCATCTCGATTTCGTCTTCGCGCAAGACCTGAAGGTCTTTAATGTGAATCTGAATCCGGCCGTTGAAACCCTGGGCCTGCCCCTCGACTTGGACGAAGGTGTCTTTGACGGCTTGCGCATTGAACTTGGGAACGTTGTCGAAAACTCGCGCCTCGATATCGCCCGTCTTGTCGGTCAAAATGATGTTCATGTAGGGCTTGCCCGTCTTGCCCGTTGCCACGGCGCTATACTTGATGAGGAACGGGTTCGAAACACGATCTTGCTCGCGGATCGACTTGGAATACTGTGTTTTAGGGTATTTCATAGGTAAATTTTAATGTACCCTAAAACGAGAATGAAACAAAGAGTTTTGCTTAAAGGCGGTGACGCGATCGACTTGCTTCACCGTATCAGCACGGCGAATGTCAACGCCCTCGGACGGGATGAAAAAACCCTCGCACTTTTTTTGAATCCGCAGGGAAAAATTTTGTGCTTTTTTCAGATGACGAAAAAAGACGACACTTCGCTTGAAATCGAATTCGACGAAAATTTTCTCGAAATACTCGATCGCTACACCTTCGCCGAACAGTATGAAATCGTTCCGTTGCCGCCGTCACCCAATTCCGAACCCAGCGAAGCCGATCGCATTCGCGCCCTGACGCCGAAGCTCGGCTATGAATTTAAAAACGACGGTCAAACCAATCCGCTCGAAGTGAATCTTCAAAGTGCGATCCACGATCAAAAGGGCTGCTATCCCGGCCAAGAGGTGATCGAAAAAATCATCGCGATCGGATCGCCCGCTCGGAAGCTTTGTCTTTTTCAAGGTCCGGCGGCATTTTCAGAGTCGCTGCCGATCGCTCTGGTCGATCCTGCAACCGGTGTTGAAGCCGGAGTGCTCACCTCGTTCGCAAAAGGCGTGGCACTGGGCATCGTCAAGCGGACGCACCTTAAGGAAGGCCTTGTCCTTCAAACTCCAGGACAAATTGAATTGACCCTTCAACACATCAGCTGAAAGAACCCGCAACGCATGAACTTGAAATCACTCGTTCCCCTCGTCCTTTTCGGCCTTTCGTTTCTTCCCGCAGCCCATGCCCAGACGTCGATCGACCTGATCGACTTGGCCGGCCTATCGCCGTACACGCATTACCGCACCTTCGAGACCGAACATTTTACTTTCATTTATCCCGACGGCTACGCCGCCTTCGCCAAACTCGCGGCCAAGCACATCGAACATGCGCACACGATTTTATCGCCAATCTTGCAGTGGACACCTCGAAGCAAAACCACCGTGCTCGTGACCGATAACACCGATTCTGCGAACGGACTGACGATGCCGGCCCTTCGAGTCGGAATCATCCTGAATGCGACCCCACCCGATGCCTGGATGTCGACCTCGTATTCGGATGACTGGATCAAGCTTCTGGTTTTTCACGAATACACTCACCTGCTCAATATCGACGCCACCACCGAGTGGATGAACCTCGTGCGGATTCTTTTCGGCGACGTCATCCGCCCGAACGGCCTTTGGCCGGTATGGATGCTCGAAGGTTTGGCCGTCTATTACGAAACGCGGACCTCGACGATGGGGCGTGGACGCAGCCCCGAGTATGATTCCATTTTGCGCGCATTTTACGTCGACGGAAAACTCGGCAATCGCTCGGACTTCGGCGTCACGCTTGATCGCGTGAACGGCGACTTTCCGTTTTTTCCGGGCGGCGAGGTGCCTTACCTGTTCGGTTATCATCTTTGGAACGAATTTGCGAAAGACCAAAGCGATGCGAAGATGGGCGATTACTCGATCCGTTCGTCGCACCGAATTCCGTACTTCATCGAGGGAAATCTTGAAAACGTGACCGGGAAAAACTGGATCGATTACTGGGATTCGTTTTTGGCCGCATCCAAAACCCGTTTTGACGGCCAAATTCAAAAAATCCGCGAAGAAGGTGAAACGAAGCCCGAGTTCGTCAGCCAGGCCGGTTACGAAGCACAAGGCGGCACGATTTCGGCCGACGGAAAATGGATGGCATACACCCGCGTTTCAAAAGATTCGCAAGAAGGGCTCTGGCTGCGAGATTTATCGGACGGCGACGAACATCGCATTCAGGATAAAAACTCGGGCGTCGGAATGGCGTTTTCGCCCGATTCGCGTTACCTCGTGTTCAGCACGATCGAACGTTACGATACTTACTCGACCTTTTCGGACCTGGAACTCTACGACCTGAAAAAAAACCGGGTGCAAACGCTCGCGCACGGGCTTCGAGCGAAAGACCCGAGCTTTTCGCCTGACGGAAAACAAATTACGTTTATTCAAGATGCGAAGGCCTCGAATTGGCTGAAATGCGCCGACATCGCAATCGATAACGACGGAAACGCTGCCTTGAGCAATTTTCACGACGCCTACACCCCGCCGGAATTTTCGATTTTAGGAAATCCGCATTTTATCGACGACCACCAGATCGTGTTTTCGATGCAGACTTTGGGCCATGCGCAATCCGATTTGATTCTGGCCGACAGCCATCAGGGCGGATCACGCGTGCTGGTCGCCGACGGCAACATGAACCGCGAGCCGTACCCCACAGCAGAAGGCATTCTTTACATTTCAAACCTCGACGGCATCGAAAATGTGTATCGCATTTCGGCCGACGGAAAATTCAAGACCAAGCTTTCCAATTTAATCACCGGCGCAAGCCTTCCCTTTTCGGGGCCGGACGGAACACTCTATGCGAGTGTCATGACCTCTGAGGGGTACGAGATCGCAAAACTCGCGTCAGGCTTAAAGTCAGTATCGCCGTCGACACCGAATCCGCCTTCGTTTCATCCGGGGCAGGTCGTGGCTCATCCCGATGCACCGACCCCGTTAGCGGATGCGCTTCAATCGCCCGAACTCAAGTTCGATCCCTCTCCGCGCGATTACTCGCCCTGGAAGAGTATGCTTCCACGCGAATGGGCACCGATCACTTATGCGACCTACGGAAGTCTCGAAGGATTTTCGATGTGGGGATCGCTCCTCGGCTTTGATTCGACGGGCAAGCAACAGTACTTGGCCTGGGCCGGTTATCATTTCAAGCCTAAGACCTTCGACTTCAATCTCGATTACACGATTTACGCCTTTCGTCCGATGATCGATCTTTCAGTAAGCGCGATTACGAACGACATCGGAATCGGTCCTCACGATTCCGAGTTTACTCGAACCTATGAAGCTTTTGCTTCACTGGGCTTTCCGATTCGCTGGACGTACAGCTCGCTTCTGCCGCAGATTTACGGATTCGTCGATTGGCGCGGGGCCTATGATCTGGATTCGGGCAATCGGGTCGCATCCAACGACTTCGAACTGGCGAAGCCTTTGATCCCGGGCTTCGGTGCACAGATCGGTTATTCGCGGGTCGAGCGTTCGCCACTCGGGTTCATGACCGAAGAAGGCACCGAATTGAGTTTGGCGAGTGAAGCACGCAACAACCCCGACGAGTTCACGCTGTACAAATACATGGCGCGCGCCAGCCAATACATCCCGATCGGCAGCCATTCGGTCTTGAATCCGGTCGTGCGTTGGCTCGGTTCTTCGCGAATCACCGGTACTGAACGCGGTTATTCGTTGTTGGAAAGCCGCGATCCGAACAACGTCTTCGACCGGGGCACGGGTTCGAGTTTGAAACGCCTTGAATTTCGGGGCTACACTCACACCTTTCTGACTCGATCGTCGGGAGTGGCGAGCGTGGATTTTCATTTTCCGGTGACGTGGATTTTTTCGGGGCTCCATCACACCCTTCCTGTTTTTTTTAATCAGGCTCACGGGTTCGTATTCGCCGAAACGGGTTACGTACCGAGCACGCGCTTCGGCAATTTGTTTCTGCCGTCGTATGGCCTGGGCCTCAACCTCGATACGACCCTGCTCGTGCGTGCGCCGATCACCTTTTCGTTCGAGATGCAGAACGGAACCCGCAAAGATTTCGGCGGCGATCAGACGTTTTTCTTTTCAATGAGTGCAAGCGCGCTTCCGTTTTAAAAAAGATTTCGAACGATCATGTAGAGGGTCAAAATGCCTAACGCTGCAAACCCCATCCAGGGTTTTATCTTTTCTTCGATTTTGACTCCGGCAAGCGTCGCCCCTGCCGCGACGGCGACTCCCGCGAAAACCAACGGCCCAAGCGCATTCGCATGAAAAGCCTTCGCCCATTCGCCGCGAAAAAGCGCGATCCAAGAATGAGTCATTCCGCAAAACGCGCATTGCAGGCCCGTCCACTTCTTTAGGGGACAGCTGAGAGGAAGAGCCGCGAGGAGCCCTTCAATCTGTGGCCAAGTCATCGCATTCAAGCCCCACACCGCCAGCGCTAACGCAAAGCTAAACGAAAAGGTGAGGCTCACCCTTTTAGTAATGGCAGCCTCCGCCGGTGGAACCCGGGCTTTGGCCCGGAGGGCATTGATTGCCGTATTTATTGGCGATGATCCGGTCGATTGAAATATCGGCCGCAGATGCGCGATTCACCACCGTATCAAATGGCATCATCGTCGGCTGACCGGCGATCTCCCACACCTGTTCGACACGAATGTGGATGAAAATATCTTTGGCCGCACTACATTGCCGAGGCGGCCCCTCATAGGTCGCTGGTGGAGTATCGCCGCTGGGCGGACACTGAGCGACGATGGCGGCTCGAACGAGGATCGGGCAACGCCTTTTATCTTCGACGGTGGTCGGAATCGTTTGCTTCAATTTTTGGGTGATCCCATTCGACATCGTAGAATAAGCGTTAGTGCCCCCACCCACACCCGATCCGGGAAGAGGAATGGGACTGCGGTTTTTCGTATCAAACCCGCTGCTGCCCACTCGATTCATCTGGGCACCGACACCACCGACGGGATTCACCACACCCGGCTGAATCGCCCCTGCGAATTCACTGAAGCCTTCGCAACGAGAGCCTGCCAGGGTATAAAATCCGCTCAACCAACGCCCTTGGGCGTTCGTGAGCAGAATCGCATTCAGCTGGCCTCCTTCGGCCTCGGTATCGGCCGAACTCCAAAGCTCGTTGAAGCTTTTGTATTGGCTGATATCGTTTTCAACACAATCGAACTTCACGAACGAGCCCATCGCACCGAATTCGTTCAGACAACATGCGAGTTTTTTATTGATGGTGTTGTTGAATCGATCTTGAGCGGACTCTCCGGTAATATTCCCCGACACTTCGGATGCAGGACCGCCGCCTGCTCCGTCGTCGCAGGCATTTCTGGCCGGATTAAAGACACAAGAGGAGTTCGCTCCGTTCATTTGTAAAGTCATCGGCGGAGCGCAAGCCCAAATCTTCCGTTGATAGACGCTCGTGCCTGAACCACTCGCGTCGGTCGGAAGCGTGATTTTTTCCATCACACCACCGCTCTTCCGAATGACTTCGCTCGCGCGATCAATCACCTGTGAATCGGCGACCGTATCGTAAATCGCCGGATCGAAGTTCGTCAGAACTCGATATGGGCCCGCCTGGACCATGGGTTTGCAATGACCACTTGCGGGAGCGGAGTCCGCACCGTCGGAGACCATCGTTTCATTAATGTTCGGGCATCCGCACACCGCAGAACCGGTACTGAAAATCGAGCCTAAGCGTCCGTTTTGGGTTTCGTTGAAAGCGATTGCGACCGGGCCATAAGTTTGCGATTCTACGGAATCTTGACCGATGATGGTATTATAGTCGGTCGCTTGAAAACGAGGTTGCCCGCCGACCGTTGCCGTAGCTAAGGTGGCGTCACTCGATCCCGCTCCTGATTTGGGAAAGTCTTTCCAAGTACATTCACAGCGAGTTGCACTCTGATAAAGGTACTGCGGGGCAGACCCACTTCCATTCGCATAGAGATAATCGAACCCTTGAGGGCTGGTTTCTTTCAATGTCGAATTCGGAAACGAGTCGGTCGCCACCTTCAACGTGCGTCCGTTCGCATCGACCGGGGCTCGTCCCGCTCCGCAAACCGGAAAATTATTCGAGAGCGTCGAACTGTCGCGATAAAACTCTAAGCTTGCTTTGGGGCGGCACTCCACCACCGTGCCCGCCTTTTTAACGACCACCGGCTCGTAATTCGTGGGGCAGCTACAGGTATTTGCTACTGGATTGTAAATTTGGCCTTTGATGTTACAAATACAATTCGTGGCAGACTCGGGCGTCGATCCGAGCGGACAATTGACGGGTACAACCGCACCGGCGTTTGCTCCGCCGTTACCGCCATCTCCGTTTCCACCACCGGCATTCGTTGCTCCGGCGGTGCTGGTTCCCGCAGTGGTACTTCCTTCAGTCGTACTTCCAGTGCCGCCCGGCGTTCCGCCACAGTTTACCGGCTGGCACTCTCTTTCTGAGCGAGTTTGAGCTGCAATACAATTTGAAGAGGTACATGTACTCACGTACGGACATCTCCCCGCCTTTGCGGACGAATCCTTACCGTAGCGAGTCCTACATTCACAGCCGAGATTGTCACTTAATGGTGAATAAGCACTCCAAGAAACGGAATCGATAAAAGGGCCGGCAACCGTACAAGTTTTTGCCGGGTTGCCTCCGCTTCCAGAGCTTAACTTCGAATAATTATACCCAGAACAAGTCGACGCTGAGGCAGCAGAACAGGTAATACACTCACAAGTCGATGCCGAAAAAACCTTTCCTTGAGCAGAGCATGTGGAAGCATTTAAGACGCAAGAACAGCTTGTATCATCCGCCTGACCGTCAAAACGTTCTCCAACTCGCTCGTCATAACAGGCTCCATGTGTCCTCGTACAACTACATTTTCCATCCCCAATTGGATCAAAGGTAGTCTCAACCCCCGCACGAGGATCCCCCGATTGAGCCGAGCCAAAAGAATCCGGAGAGCTACACGGATGTTCCTCATAAGAGCTACAATCCGCTGCAAAAACCTTCGTCACGCTTAACGACACTACGATCAACATCAATAATACTTTTTGAGTGACCATATTCCCCCGCCTTAACTAAATTCCATTATAGCATAGTTCCCCCAAATACCAGATCAATACAAACTCAACGCTTTTCATTGAAAACACCACACCTTAAACGCCCCAATTCAATCCAGTGATTCATGTCGATTGACGGAATCAGCACGTTCATTTCAATCATACGAAGCGGTAATTTTTGACACAAATATTTCATGTAAATCGTTCTTAGCTCTACAGCGGTTTCGTCCAGAAAGCTCATATACAAAACCCCCTCCCTTGCGTCACTGAAAAACGAGTGATCTCTCGATGCCTGCACTACCAGCGGGAAGTTTTGCTGTGGAAGCTTGGCTTTCTCTAATCGATCGGCCCATATCAATGAGCGCTCAGATCTGACTCTGCCAGAACTCTCTTCATCGATCGGTGAATCATCGGCCAAATTCACCATTTGACCGTCATTTTTCAATGCAGAAACACGAATCACCTTACGGATATAGGGTCTTGAATAGGCACCCCAACTCTGTTGAATCCCCAAAATGGCAAAAACCGGATTCTTGAGATGATAATACCAGTCATTCAAGAATGTTCTTTTGGGCAAAGACATCAGCCCCATCGTCAATGCCAAAAACAAAAAGAAACCTAAAGCGATCTTTTTCGGCTTCGATTCGATCATTACCTTAGCTTCGGCATTGATCGAGTAAGCCGAATAAAAAAGCATCAGTCCGGCCATTCCGACTAATTGAATACCGACAAGCTTCATACAAAACAGAATTCCGATATGAACGGCGATCAATGCAAAAAAGAGACTATTCCTTAAAACCCACTGCTTGCAGAAACGTGTCACCAGCGCAAAGAAAGCCAATATTTCAATCCCCATCGTCAGGTAATTCAAAGCCGTCGCCAGAAAAGGATGTGTTAGAGTCTTCATCCCGATTCCGGTCGTATACTCATCTGCGGCAAGAGCATAATAGATCCCGAATCCCTGCCGCCAAACATCGGTCGATAATTTACTGAGTCCGGAAATCAAATAGATAAACAAAACGTGCAAGGAGACCGCAACAATCGCAAAAGACCGGACTCTTTCATATTTCAGATTCGAAGAGACTTTTTCTAATGGCAAAAACATCGAATAAAAAAGCAAAACGGAAAGGTATGCATCACCGATGTGTCGAAGGTACGGATTGCACAAAACCAAGCAGGAATGAACCAACCAAGAAGAAATCGAAAAAAACTTCGACTTCTTACCGATCGACAATCCGATCGCAAAAACGATCTGTAATCCCAAAAGAAAAAGCACAAGATTAGGAACGCTATAAAATTGAGATAACCTGATATTGCCAGAATCGAACGGCCGAAAGTGTCTGATTTGTAAAAATGCATCGCAGAGGACTGCAATCGACAATAAAACCCTGAATCGAACCAGGGCAATCCGCTCAACCGAGAACAAGCTATTCAGCATAACTCAAGGTTAGTACCCACTTTGCAGCAATTCAAGAAACGCTTTAGTAAAGTTCACCCTAAGATCTTGGAAAGAACGGCAGCAGGAGGGAGCTGCTTGACCTGGGCCACGGCACGTACCAAAGTCTGCCTGACCGAGGTTTCCAGTGTCTTCAAATCCCCATCCTCAAAAAAGATACAAGCCTTCAAACTTTCGCTGGGCTGAAATGCGTTTCCAAAAAGAGCCTTGGCCGATGCGAGCCCCTTTTCAAGACTGACTTTCGCATTGATCATCGCCGCAATATCCAGGTAATCCTTGGCTTCCGAACGCTGAAGAATCACCTTCAATTTATGCGCCATCAGATCATCCAAAGAAGCCACTCGGAGAATCTGATCTTCGGTTTGTAAAGGTTCTCCCACCCGCCCAAAATCAAGGCCACCGAAAAAAGAGATTTTTACGGGAGGTTTATTCGAAATGACTTCGATCGACAAGGTCACTGAATCAGACCGATCCTGTAAAGTGATCCCTTTTTGAAAAAAAGGAAAGGTCGCCTTCAACGAATTTTTATCCAACGGACGATCCGAAAAGAAGTCAAAATCGATCGATGTTCGATGGCCAAGCTGAAGCGCAATTGCCGTTCCACCATATAAAGTGAAATGAAGATCCTGAGCAGCCCGAAGCTCATCCCAGAGTTTTTGTTGCGACTTCGGAAGAATCTGCATTTGAGGTACAAATGTCCGGATCAAGCAAACTTCCTCACTGGCAACGGCGGAACTTGATCGGGTTGTGCCAGCCCAAGGCGATAATGCCAATAATGCCAAGATCGCGGTGAAAGCTGGCCCGCTTCGGCATGAAGCAACACTTCCTTCAATTCTGATTCGGGAACCACTTGAGTTAACAGCTGAACATCCGAATAATCGCCGATATCCATGACCTGAGCCATGATTCGTTCAGGTCGCTCCAGCGCTTCGGCTGGTGTTTTCCACCAGATGTATCGAGAGGCAAATTGTTCGAGCATCTCGGCACGATTCATACCTTCAGTTTACCATAAACCAAAATATTCAACAAGTTACAAAATGACGCGAAGCTAAACGAAAAGGTGAGGCTCACCCTTTTAGTAATGACAGCCCCCACCGGTCGAATCGCGGGTTTGTCCCGGAGGGCACTGATTGCCGTACTTGTTGGCGATGATCCGGTCGATTGAAATATCGGCGGCCGAAGCGCGATCCACGACGGTATCGAACGGCTTCATCGTCGGTTGGCCCGCGATTTCCCAAACTTGTTCGACGCGGATGTGAACGTAAATATCATTGGCCGCGCTACACTGCCGAGGCGGACCGTCATAAGTCGCCACCGGCGAGCCGCCGCTCGGCGGGCACTCCGCCACCATGGCCGCACGAACGAGAATCGGGCAGCGTCTTCGATCTTTGATGTCGCTCGGAACGGTTTGCCCCAAGCCGATCACGCTCGCCAGCATCGTCGAATAGGCATTCGTTCCTCCGCCCGCGCCCGAGCCAGGGGTCGGAATCGACGCGCGCCCCTTACTGTCAAACCCGGTACCGCCCACGCGATTCATCTGGGCACCGACGCCTCCGACGGGATCCACCATGCCCGGTTGGATCGTGCCGGCAAATTCACTAAAGCCTTCGCAGCGAGAGCCCGCCAGGGTGTAAAACCCGCTCAACCAACGCCCTTGGGCGTTCGTCAGCAAAATCGCATTCAACTGGCCCCCTTGGGCGGCAGTATCGGCCGAACTCCAAAGATCGTCGAAGCTTGAGTAATTTTTGATTTCGTTCTCGACGCAATCGAACTTCACGAACGCACCTTCCGCGCCGAATTCGTTTAAGCAACACGCCAGTTTTTTATTGATGGTGTTGTCGAACCGCTCCTGAGCCGTCGTGCCCGTGATATTCCCCGACACTTCGGATGCCGGACCGCCCCCTACGCCGTTATCGCAAGCATTTCGGGCAGGATCAAAGTCGCAATGAGCGGAATCGATGCCGTCGACTTTCAAGGTCATCGGCGGGATACAAGCCCAAATCTTGCGTTGATACAGGTTTGTGGTCGAGCTGCCGATGGCTGTCGGAAGAGTGATTTTTTCGACCACGCCGCCGCTCTTCCGAATCACCTCGTGGGCGCGATCGATCACCTGCGAGTCGGTAGCCGTGTCGTAAATCGCCGGATCGAAGTTGGTCAGCACCCGAAACGGACCCGGGCTGACCATCGGCACACAATGCCCGCTTGCAGGATAGGGATCGTCCGAATCATCGGCCACTACTTTTTCGTTGATGTTCGGGCATCCGCACACCGCAGAACCTGTGCCGAAGATCGAACCTAAGCGTCCGTTAGCCGTCTCATCGTATGTGATGGCGACCGGGCCATAAGTTTGTGACTCTGAGGAATCTTGACCGATGATGGTATTATAATCGGTCGCTTGAAAACGGGATTGCCCACCGACCGTTGGAGAGGCTAAAGCGGTGTCACTCGACCCTGCTCCTGATTTGGGAAAATCTTTCCAAGTACATTCACAACGAGTCGCGCTCTGGTAGAGGTACTGCGGAGCAGACCCACTTCCATTCGCATAGAGATAATCGAACCCTTGAGCACTGGTTTCTTTCAGTGTCGAATTCGGAAACGAGTCGGTCGCCACCTTCATCGTGCGTCCGCTCGCATCGACGGGCGCTCGTCTCGCTCCGCAAATCGGAAAATTATTCGAGAGCGTCGAACTGTCGCGATAAAACTCTATGCCGCTTTTGGGGCGACACTCGGTCACGGTACCCGCCTTTTTAACGACCACCGGCTCGTAATTCGCGGGGCAAGAGCAGGTGCTGCCGACCGGATCAAAAATCTGGCCTTTGATGTTACAAATACAATTGGTCAGCGATGCCGGATCTTCGGTTGAGCCTAAGGGACAAGGAATGTGCGGGGGATCCGACAATACGCCCCCGGTCGTCGAAGCACCGGGTGACGGCGCCGCTGGCGGTGGGGTTGTGGATCCGGACGTTGAAGTTCCTGTACTGCTTGGAATTAAAACACAACAACGGATTCCGATTCCGTGAAAATCTCGGTCATTATGACCTTTGCGTCTTTGAGTAATCTTCACTTCACGCACAAACCCCTGAGAATCACACGCTCCGTTACGATCACCTTTCCAACCATCCGGAGTCGCAAGGTCAAACATATTGCCACAAACTTCGGTAACAGGAGCAGAAGGATAACAGCACCGGAGCCCTAAATATAAAGTGTCACGGTCTTTATCATTCCATCGCCGACGAATAAAATCGAAGCCAGCGACATAACCGCCAGGCTTGCTGTCACATTTGCCGGTAAAGGTTCCCACCGGTCCGTCGTCGTTCGTCGTGTTGAACCAAGACCAATTATTACCGCCGGATGAATTGTATTCAGGTACGATCCATTGATCTTCACAACTATCGGACGGAGAGGGGGGAGTCGAATCCCCACAACATTCCATCGCCATCCCGGTAATATCGCGGTCTGCGCTTTCATTTCGATCTTGTGAAAAACCGATCTTTCGAACGCGCTTTCCGTTAGAACAATAGGCCTTTTTTTCAAGGCGCCAATTCCCTTTAGGCGGCCAACGGACAATCGGAGCAAAATTGTTGATCGGGTCACATGCATCATAGGCATGGCCCACCGGGGCAAAAAGCTGAAAAAATATCGATGCAAAGATTATTGAAGTAAACTTCATCATCCCTACCCTACCGCGTCTCCTAATAAACGCAAGCATCCCCCATCCGACTTGTACCGGGCGGGCATTGATTGCCGTACTTCTCGGCGATCAACCGTTCGATCGAAACCTGAGAAGCATTCTTCGGATCGAGGATCGTATCTTCAGGCATCATCTTCGGTGTGCTGGCAATCTCGTAGATCTGCTCGATGCGCACTTCGACTTGCAGGGCGCTGGCTGCCGAACAATGCGTAGATCCGTCGGGAAGCGTGATCGTTTTCTGCGCGGCCGGAGGGATTGGGTTCGTCGGGCATTTCGTAACGATCGCCGCTCTGACCAAGATCGGACATCGGCGCTTCTCGGACGCAGTCTGCGGAACGCCTTTACTGGCGAAATAAGTACTGAGCGCTCCGTGCGCTTCACCGTGAATCAAGGGTTGTGTCGAATCCTCTTGGAAGGCATTGGCCGGAGCGACCCCTGCCTGCTTGGCCAAGTTCATCCCGCTCGTCACGATGGCGGGGTTCACCTTGCCGGGCGTAATGAGACCGCCGAACTCGCTGTATTCTGCGCAACGTTGGCCCGACAGCGAATAAAACCCCGAAAGCAACCGACCCATCGAATTCGCCAACACGATCGCGTTCGACTGGCCTCCGTCGACGGATTCGTCATTCGACCCCCAAATTTCGTTGAAATTCGAATAATGAGTGTGGGAGTTGTCGACACAATCGAATTTGACGCTGCTTCCGGTGGATCCGAATTCGTTCAGACAACACGCAAGCTTCTTGTTCATCGCGTTTTCGAATTTCTCGGCTTTCGTGGAACCCGTGATCGTGAGCGAAACTTCCGAAGGTGCGATCCCGGCACCCGGGTTTCCGCCGTTGCAAGCATGCCGTTCGCGTTTGAATTCGCAAGTCTTGCTCGATGTATTCAAGGTGTAGGGCGGCAGGCAGGCCCAAATTTTTCGGTTGTAGATTTGAGTCGCGGTTTGATTCGTCAAGCTCGAAGGTAAAGCGATCGTACTGACTACCTGTCCGGACAACGAATTCACTCCGGCGAAGGTGCGATCAATCACCTGCGAATCGGTCGTGGTATCGTAAATCGACGGGTCAAACGTCGCCAAAATCCGATGCGGATCGCTGAATTCGGGAACGCATTGCACCCCGCTCGTCGGTGAACTCGGGTCGATCTGGACCATTTTTTCATTCACATTGGGGCAACCGCAAAACGAATCGCCCGCGTGATAAAGATCACCATTCCGTCCGTCACTCGTTCCGTCGTAGGCAATCGCGACCATTCCGTAATTCACAGTGGCATCGTTGTTCTGCGTGCCGATGACGTCGGCGGTGTCGGGGTACATTCGCGGTTTTCCGTTCGGAAGAGTCGACGGCAACGGACCCGGGGTCGGCGTTCCCGACAAGGCCGTAGGCGAGATCGTCCGTCCGATGCACGCGCAACGAGTTAAGCCCGAATACTGATAAGTTAAATTCGCTACGATAGTTCCGCCCGTGGGTACATAGGAGTGCGGATAAGGAATGCCCATTTCTCCGCTCGGGCACGAAGCGGCTCCGCCTGCGGTACAATCACCGCCGCCACAGTAACAATGGGTCTGATTCGATTTCGGTTCGGCACTCGATGAAACGTTCATCCAAGTGTAATTGCCGTCGCCCGTCACCGGAATCCGTCCGGCGCCGCACATCGGGTAAGGCCCGCCCGGAGTCGGCGGAGCGACCGGGGTTCCGCCGTAATAAAAATCGGATGACGGCAAAGTCGCTCGACAAAAGAGTGGGCCCGTCGACGTCCAGCCCGAGTAGGTTCCGCTTCCCGGGCAAGTCGGTCCCATAAACGCAGGTCCAGCCGCTATCGCACTCGCGCTGAAAATCAACGCGAGCACCGACACGACTTGCCCTTGAAAACCCCGTAATCCCATCTCTTTCTATTTTACCGTATTTCTCGCATCTCGATGAAAGAATTAAAAATTAAATGCATTCCATTGAATCGCCGGTTTGAATCATCAGTCGTCCACGCAAGCATCCCCCAAGGAATGGGTGCCCGGAGGGCATTGGTTCCCGTATTTCTGACTCAAGATTCGCTCAATCGAAATCGCCGAAGCGGCTCGCGGATGCAGTACCGTATCGACGGTTTCCATTTTGGGGGTCCCCGAAATCTCGGTCAGCTGCTCGACTCTGATGTGAATCGCAACGGCGTTCGCATCCGGGCATCGCACGACTCCACCCGAAACATAATTTCGTTTCGTCGCGGGCGGCATCGGGTTCGTCGGACATTGGGCCACGAGCGCTGCTCGCACCAAAATCGGACACCGACGGCGCTCGGCTGCCGTCGTCGGCACCTTCGCCGTACTTCCTAACCCCGTCTTCAGCTGAGTATACGCAGTGGACGACGGCAAGGGTTCGGCGGCTGCGAGGTACTCGATCGCATCGCTATCCATCGTTCCGCTCGCATGATTCATCCGGGTCGCCGAGATCACCGGATTGACCCGAGCCGGGCGCAGCTCTCCGCCGAACTCGCTGTACTCATTACAGCGGGTACCGCTCAAAGTATAAAATCCGCTCAGCGGTTTACCTTGTGAATTCGCTAAAACGATCGCATTCATTTGAGTGTCGGCACTGCCGTCGTCCGACGTCCAAAGTTGATCGAAATTCGTATATGTTTTCTTCGAGTTCTCGACACAATCGAATTTTTGATACGCATCGCCCGGGTTGAAGCGGTTCAGACAACACGCAAGTTTTTTATTCATGACATTGTTGAACTTGGCCGTGGCCGAAGTGCCGGTGATTTCGTTCGAAACAGCCGAGGCCAGACCCGAAACCGAACCGTCGTCGCAACGATGGTGATTCGGAACGAAATGACAACCGCCCGCTCCGTCGGGCTCTTCAGGAAGCGCGCACAACGACGGCGTGGGAGTGGGAGTCGCCGTCGGTGTCGGGCTCAATGTCGGCGTCGGATCTGCCGTCGGACTCGCAGTGGGTGGTGTTCCGACCGGTGATGCAGACGGCGACGGCGAAGCCGAAGGGATCGGAGCGACGGAAGGAAAAGGGCTCGCCGTCGGGCTAGGAATGACCGGTGGCGCGATGGTGGCCGACGGCCAAAAGGGACTGAAAGAAGGAGTCGCGGTACCGGATGGAGGCGCTGGAGTGAAGAGCGGACCGACTCCGGGACTCACTCCAACCGGAATGGAACCGCTACCGCCGGTTGAACAATTCGGGCCCCCCGTTTCCGTGTATGTCCCACCGGTTTGAGGGGGCATAGTCCCTGCGATCGCCGCAAGACTTTGCCAGTTGGGAGGACAAGTACTTTGATTAAAACTAACGGTACAAGTCCGGGTACTCGATCCTGATCCGGTCCACTTCGAACAAATCATGCTCCACGCACACACAGACGGAGGTGCGACATTCACGAAGACGGCGCAGGTTTGGGAACAAGTAGAATCACACGTCCATTGAATGCTGCATTCGGGGCTGATCGGAATCCCGCCGTTGTATCCCGCAGGCGGACATTGGCAAACCCCCATCCCCGGTTGCGGAGAAGCATTACAAAGTGGCGATTGTCCGTTCCAGCATTGGGCGGAACAAGGCAGGTGATAGACCGTCGCCATTGCCGACGACCCCAGAACCCAAGCGATGATCTGCAAACCGATCCCCAAAACTTGAAATATCTTCAATCCCATCATTCACCCCTTATTTGTTATTTTAAAAGGAAGAATTGAAAAATCATAACGATGCATTCCTGCATCGAAAGATTTAATTCAACTCATTTTGTTGATTTCAAATACCGGTGCTTTTTCCTCGTTTCATTGCAATTTTTTCATTGCAATTTTTACACATCGTGTATATAATACAGACCCTATGGGAAGCACCTCGGCTTTGAGCATGATCCGCAAACTCAACGAACAAATTCCGTACTCGGTCAAAAAAGGTGAAGAGTTCGTCGATACTCTGGCCTTCTTGAACCGCGAGCTTTCTTTCGCCCAATTCGCGATTGCCAAAGCTTCTTCAAACGGCGAACTTCCGAAAGACCAATACTTCGCCAGCAAAAATTTTCCGGTTTTCGATCCGCGCGCCCTCGACCAAGCCATCGCTCAAAAGCAAAGCACGGTCGGGACACTCAATCAGGTGTTGATCATCCCCTGCCTTTTTGAAGGGCAACTCGCGGGCGTCCTCTTCGCCCATCATCTGCGCGGCCAATGGAATCAAAGCGAGATGATTCTGGCTGAAATCGCAGCGACCGAGCTCGCTCGATTGATGACACCTTCACAGCCGGGGCTCACGATCAGCGCAGGCCTGAAATCCAAATCGAAAACCTTCAAAAGCATCGCTCCCGAAATCATCGGTTCGAGCGACAAACTGAAACAGATTTTATCGATGATCGACCGCGTGGCACCGACCACAGCGTCGGTTTTGGTCTTGGGTGAAAGCGGAACGGGGAAAGAACTCGTCGCCCGCCGAATCCATGCCTTAAGCGACCGTCGCGATCTGCCGTTCGTCGCCATCAACTGCGGCGCGATCACCGAGACCTTGTTAGAAAGCGAACTCTTCGGCCATGAAAAAGGCGCGTTTACCGGTGCATCAAGCACCAAAAAGGGATTGGTCGAAGTCGCCCACGGCGGCACTCTGTTTCTGGACGAGATCGGCGAGATGGCGCTTTCGCTTCAAGCGAAGCTGCTTCGTTTTTTACAGGAAGGCGAATTCTTCCGCGTCGGGGGCAAGGAGCCGATCCACGTCGACGTGCGTATCGTCAGCGCCACGAACCGCGATCTGGAATCCGAAGTGCGCAACGGCAAGTTCCGCGAAGACCTTTATTACCGCCTGAACACGATCACTCTGAAGTCGCCTTCTCTGCGCGAACGCAAGGAAGACCTTCCACTGTTGATCGAGCATTTTTCTTCGGGAACGATGGCGCTCTTGTCGCGCGAAGCACTCGAATGCCTGAAACAATATTCGTGGCCGGGCAACATTCGCGAACTTCAAAACGCCGTCGAGCGCATGCGCATTCTTTCGGGCGGTGGTCCGATCGATATTCAAGACCTTCCGTCGACCCTTCGCAACCGGTCACCCCTTCCGGCTTCCTCAGGTGCTCCGGTCGAGATGCCGCTCGAAGAGCTGGAACGCATTCACATCCTGCGTTGCCTCGATCACTTCGACGGAAACAAGACGCGCGCCGCGCAATCCCTCGGAATCACCATCAAAACTTTATATAACAAGCTCCATCGTTATGGAATCTTGGACAAAACCGACGCAACCCTGTAGGAGAAGAATATGGCTAAAACGACCAAAACCAAAGAAACCGCAAAGAAAATGACCTCTGCTCCTGAAAAGGCGATGACCAAGGCTCCGAAGGCCGCCGCCCTGAAGGCTGCGACCAAGGCAATTCTGGCAAAAGAAGTCTCGAAGAAAAAATCGAAGAAGTCTGAAAAGATCGAAGTCAAAGCACTCGAAACCCCGGCTTCTGAAAACACCGAAGAAGAAGACGAAGACGCCGAAGGCGCGAACACGAACGGCGCTCAATCGTCGGGCCTCGCCCTTGCCGCCGCGACTGCCGACACCGCAGCCAGCACGCTGAAAAACTTCCGTCATCACCCTGACATCGAAAACTTCTACCGCTTCATCTATGAAAACGACCTTCGTTACGAAGCGCTCGAAATCATCGACGTCATCGCGGTTCAGCGCGAAGCTCATCGAAAAACGCTGAAAGCGATGAAGAACAAGCACTAAATCGCGATTTAAACCCGCGAGGCTAAAACCAAAATCTGAGAATCGGTAGGCGAACCCGCCTGCCGATTTTCTTTTTTACGACCGATTTTTTCGATTCGGAAACCCGTTTGCTCCAGCATCGAACACAACGCTTTTTCACTGTAGAGAAAAACCTCACGCGACGGACCCGACCAATCGCCTTCGCGATCTTCGAACGATCCGTTGCCTTCAAAGACGACCAAGCCCAAAACTCCGCCGGGCTTCAACCCTCGAAAACCGGTGGCGACCACGCGTTGGACTCCCTCGGCCGGAAAATGCTGAAACACCTGGTTGGCCCAGATCCCATCGAACTCCGCTTCCTTTAACGAAAGAAACATCAGGTTTTGTTGTAAAATTTCAACCCCCGGGTTCATCGTCCGAGCGATCTCGGCTAAGGGTGCCGAGCCCTCGATGCCCATACCTCGGTGGCCAGCCTTTTGAAGCCAGACCAAATCCATCCCCGTCCCGCAGCCCAGGTCCAATACCCGACTGTTTGGTTTTAGCGCTTCCAGAAACGGCAAAAGGTCAGAAGGAGATTTCTCCTTCAACCAGTGCGAATGGAGTCGTTGAGCATGATGGTCGTAATAGCGAATCGTGTCGAGCTGCGGCATTGTGCTTTCTATTTTAAGCCGATTTTGGTATAGAGAGTCAATCTTTTTGGGGAGAGCAGGAAATGAAGAGTCGTTCATTCATGATCAAAGCCTTTTTGAGTTTGATTGCCACTCTGTTGGGGTATTCGCCTCAGCAGGCCAAAGCCCAATGCCCGGACCCGAGCCTGCATGAAACCGCGCTCGACTGTCCTTGGGCCGAAGTCACGCGCCTGACTCGGGGCATGAGCGACCCCATGCAAATTCGCTCTATCTTTAACCAGAAAATTCCGGGCTTCGTCCAACAACTCGAAAAAGATGCCGGCGCCCGCGATCTGCTCAATCTTTGGGGCCTGAGCCGCAACATCGACGAAAGCAATCTCGACACTGGAACGCTGACCGTTCCGTCGAACCTGCTTTGGTTTTTCAACTCGATCCTGAACGTCACTTACAATTCGACCTACACCGAAGGCCATGCGGGTCTGACTCATACCTACGGCTACCTTTTCAGTAATGTCTGGACGCCGTTCGGCTACAAACGCCTTCGTTATGTCGCGGGCGAAACCGAAGAAGGGTTCGGCTTGCCGCAAGGCCTCTTCGGCGGTCAATATCCGCACGGCACCCTGCTTGCGAATCTGACTCAATTCGCCGCACCCATCGCATTTCAAAACAGCCCCGTTTCAAAGAGTGATTTTCAGGACGTGATGAACAGCGGCCTCGTCGAAGTCATTCCCGAACTGGCCCAATTTCCGTTTTCGAAGCTGCACGTTCGACGCCTGGTGGAGCGGGTTCAGAACGAGAAGTACACGCTTGAGATGCACTCGGACTTGGTGGATTTCCTCTACCCGAACACTCGCGGCAGCAACCAAGCGCTTCTGATCTATTCGGTTGATTTCCACGCGGCCGGCCAGCCTGCCCGGCCTAGACTCGTGACGGTTTTTCCGGTAGAAGCAAGTTTTGCAACCGGACTGTTCAATCCGCAGACGCTGGGCGACGCCGTCCCGCTGAAGCTGAAATACAATGCAGTCCTTCCGGTCTCCATCCCCGCTGAAGAGATGGTTGGAAAGCGCTTCGTCTCGAATGAATCCAACAGCAGCCATTAGTGTCCAAAACGTCAAACGCAGTTTTCGCTCGGTTAAAAAAGAAGAAGGTTGGAGGGGAACCCTCAAGCTCCTGTTTCATCCCGAGTACATCGAACACCAGGCCTTAAAGGGCATCACGTTTTCGATCCCTCGGGGCGAATTCGTCGGCCTGATCGGCGCCAACGGTGCCGGCAAAACGACCCTCCTTAAAATCCTTTCCGGATTGATTCCCCCCACCACGGGCGAAGCTCGCGTGTTGGGCCATATTCCGTTCGAACGCTCGATCGAGTTCCGTAAAGAAATTTCGCTCGTCATGGGGCAGAAGGCTCAGCTGTGGTGGGATCTTCCGGCCATCGAGGCCTTCGATCTTTTGCGCGCGCTCTATCAGATCCCGAACGATATTTATCGCAAACGGCTCGACGAGCTGACCTCGTTGCTCGATGTGACCCGCTTGCTCAATACCCAGATCCGCCGTCTGTCTCTCGGCGAACGCATGAAGATGGAGGTGATCGGCGCGATCATCCATCTGCCGAAGGTGATCTTTCTCGACGAACCCACGATCGGGCTCGACGTGCTGGCGGCCCAGAAGCTGCGTGAGTTTTTAAAGATCCACAACCAAAAAGAAGGCGCGACAATCATTCTGACCAGCCATAACATGGACGACATTTCAGAACTCTGTAAGCGCATCATCCTGATCAAAGAAGGCGCCATGATTTTCGACGGCGACCCGAAGACGCTCACGGGCAAAGACGAATGCCAACTTCGGATTCAGCTCACCTCCGAGCCCAGCTTCGGCGACCTCGCTTCGGCTTTGGCGATTTCTGAATCGCAGATCTCGAAAGACGACGAAGACCCGACGACTTACCGACTCAACATTCCGCGCTCGAAAGTGGCCGAGTATTTTCAACGCCTGGTCCAGCTTTACCCGGTGACCGACATCGGAATTCAAGAGCCCTCGCTTGAGCGAGTCATTCAACGGATTTACCAGGAGTAATGGTAGGAATGAAAGCCACCCCCACGAAAACTACCTTGGCCTGGTCGCTGGAATGGCGCTGGGCTGCGATCCGAAACGGGCTTCGGGATGCGATGGCCTATCGCGGGGATTTCTTGCTCGACTTCTTCGGGCAAGCACTCGTCCCCGTCGCGATTCAGCTCATCCTTTGGTACTCGATTTTTCACAATGGCAAGGTCACTCAATTCGGAGGGATGAGTTACGCCCAGTTGCTTTCGTATACCTGGACCTCGTTGCTCTTTACCCAAATTCGAGGCGGCGATTACGACTTCAGCCTGATCGAAATGATCCGCGTCGGAAGCCTCAGCAATTACCTGCTGCGCCCGGTGGGCGTGATCGAGTTCGTCTTTTTTCGCGGCTTGGGCGAGAAGCTGCTGACCACTTTGTTTTGTCTGGTCCTCGGAATCGTCGCGACCTTCTTCACTCCGCTTTCGATTCAAAACCTACTTTTGGGGATGATGCTCGCGATCTTAGGGAACATCATCCATTACCTTTTCGGCTCGGCCCTGGCCTCGGTCGCCTTCTACTGGGAGAACGCCTTTGCCGTCCTCATGGTGAAGAACATGGTCGTGAGTCTTTTTTCGGGCGAGCTTCTACCCTTGACCGTCGTGCCCGAACGCTTCGCCTGGATCTGGAAGAGCACCCCCTTTTATCTCTATGTTTACGGCCCGACCCAAGTCGCGCTCGGTAAGTGGGACCACGTGACCTGGCTTCATCAGATGGAAATCGGCTTTGCCTGGCTACTGGGCTTTTGGCTTTTGATGAAGCTCTGCTGGCGCGTCTCGATCAATCGGTATCAGGGGCTCGGAGGCTGACATGCGAATTAAGACTTACTGGGACGTCTTCAAGACCATCGTAAAAAACAACTTCGTTCGCGAGTTCATTTACCGCTCGAATACCATCGCCATGACCTTTGCCGACATGATCTGGGTATTCGTCGAGTACGCGTTTTTCGAAGTCATCTACAGCAACATCCAATCGATCAACGGTTGGAATCGCGAGCAGACCTTTTTCTTCTTGGGCATTTTCATTTCGAGCGACGCGCTTTTTACGACCCTTTTTCAGCGAAGTTTCTGGGCCTTTCCGACCGTGATCAATCAAGGCGAGCTCGATGCGCTTTTGACCAAACCCGTTTCGAGTATCTTTCTCGCCTCACTGAAAGAGATCAACTTCACGCAAATCTTAAACCTGTTCTTGGGCTTCTGGATCATCCATCACTATGGGGCTCAGGCCGGCTTCGGGGGCGGCATCGCCTGGTTAGGGGTCTTGGCCTGGATTACGGTGGGCCTGATCACTCAGTATTTGATTCGCTTGTTCTTCGTCATCTGGTCGTTTTGGCTGGAGCGCGGGATGACCGTCTCGCGCTTGTATTACCAATTCTATGCCTTGGCCAATAAGCCCGAAGGGCTGTATCCCAAAGTCATTCGCTATGCGATCAAAACGGCACTTCCGTTTGCATTCTTGGGGAGCGTCCCCGCGCGGGCGCTAATCGGGCGATTGCCTGCACGAGAGTATGCACTCGTGTTCGTCGTGCTCGTCGGTTATGCCGGAGCTTGTTCGCTGCTTTGGAAGCGCGGCTTGCGACGGTATCAAAGCGCGAGTTCTTGATCTAATTTTACGGTCGCCGTGGCGACCGATCAGTTCAGTGATTAAATTTCATGGTCGCCACGGCGACCGATCAAATTTGTATGAAGCCGAATTGAAAGATCATCGGTCGGCTGTTGCTCATGCGACCATCGGTCGCCGCGGCGACCGCAAGATCATCTAGCGATCATCAAAAAAATTTCATGAAAAATTGATTGAATTTCATTTGTATATTTATTTCAAAAGAATAGAATAATTTTGACGGTTGAGTCACGGAGGAACCACCATGTTCAAAGAACTTGTTTTTACACCTAATGAATTCGCCCAACTCGCCAAGATCGACAAAAGCCTCGTGCCTGCGATCGAAGGCCAAGGCCATTTAAAAACCCATCGCAAACGCATCGGAAACGTCGATCGTAAAGTGATCTCGCTTGAAGAAGTGCAGAGCTTCTTTCAAACGATTCGCCAGTTCGATCTCGACGAACACGAGTCGAAAAAAGCATCCGACATGGGCTCAGGCGCCGAAAGTGCCGGAACCGCCATGATCGTGAACGATGCGCTGGCTTCGACAGCAAGACACATTGCGTCAAACCCGGCTCATAAAATCCAGATGTTCTACAACGTGAAGGGCGGCACCGGAAAATCCACCCTCACCGCGCAATTCGTAATGATGGCATCGATGCTGGGCTACAAGGTTCTGGCCGTCGATCTTGATGGCCAAGGGCACCTGACAGTCAACCTCGACGTGCTCGATGCTCACGAGCGTCCGACCGTCTATGACGTCCTCATCAACGACCTTCCGATTCAAGAAGCCGTGATGACCGTGGCACCCGGGCTCGATCTGATCCCCGCCAACCTTCAGTTGTGCAACATCGAGATCCCGCTCAACAATAAAACCCGCCGCGAATACCGGCTTTCGGAAGCATTGGCAAAGATCTCTGATCAGTATGATCTCGTGATTGCCGACACCAACCCGGCTGCGTCGATCTTAAACGGCTCGATGCTGGTCGCGTCCGACCAGGTCAATGTGGTGTGTGCGACGAATCCGCTTTCGTTTCACGGAATGTCGCTCGTCATGGCGACGATCGATGAAATGCAAAAGGAATTTCGCCGCGAACTGAACGTAAAAATCATTCCGAACCTCTACGACAATCGCGAAGTCATCAGCCAGGAAGTTTTGGGCGAACTTCGCTCGCAATTCGAAGCGTTCTGCGCAAAATCGGTGATCAACCGAAGCGCCGATCTGAACGAGGCCACCAAGCGACGCACCACCGTGTGGGACGTCAACACCAAAGGCACCGCCTCACAAGACATCGCCGAACTTACTCACGAATTGCTGAAATAAACCCTTCAAAAAGCTAAGGAGAGCTTATGGAAACGAAAAAAGAACCGAAAGTACGCCAAGGAAGCGGATACCTGAAGCAACTCTACTCGACCGCAAAAGTCAGCGCCGACAATACCCATAGCGGCCTGAAGGGGCTTACGACCTTTCTCGTGAACTTCATCCCGGTCGAAAAAGTCGATGCATCTGAATTGCAGGTTCGCACCCACTTCGACGACGCCGAAATCGAAGCACTCGCTCATTCGATCAAGGAACACGGCGTGCTTCAGCCGATTCTGGTCGTTCAAGACGGCGATCGCTACAAAGTCATCGCCGGTGAACGCCGTCTGCGTGCCTCGAAAGCAGCCGGACTGGAACGCATTCCGGCCCGCGTGATTCATTCGAACGACAAGGCCGTGCACGAGATCGCCCTTCGCGAAAACCTCGATCGCGTCGACCTGCACCCGATCGAAGAAGGCGAAGGCTATGTCTCGCTTTTAAACGCCGGAGCGTACTCTTCGCACGACAGCATCGCGAAGGCCTTCGGAAAACCGAAGTCTCGCATCACCGAGTGCATTCAATTCACTCGCCTGCCGACCGAAACGAAAGAAAAACTGCTCAGCGCAGGCACCAAAAACCGCGCTCTGTTGCGCGCGCTCCTCAATGCTCCGACCGAACAGCATTCGACTCTGATCGACGAAGCAATGAAACGCGAAGACGGAACGATGGAATTCGCGGCAAAAGCACAAGTGCTGAAAACCTCGGCATCGCCTGCGAATCCGAAAAAAGCGTTCACCTTCGTGGCAACGCCGAAAAAAATCAAAATGGCTTCATTCAGCTGGAAGAAAAGCGAAGGAAAAGAAAACCTCGAACGCTTTCATGAAGAGCTGAAACGCCTGAGCACCGAAATCGAAAAGACTCTCGCATTGATGACTTGATCAGCGAGTGAATGATTCATTCACACCTGACTCACCACGACCACACATCGCGAGAAAGAAAGCCCGGATGGCACAAACCATCCGGGCTTTCTCAATTTTTCGGATACCGAACGATTATTTGTTTTTAATCTTCGCCGCGCCCAGGATCATCTGAATCGTCAGCTCTTCGCGAACGCGATATTCGAAGTTCGACTTGTCGCGAGCACTTTGCTCGAAACGCTCTTTGAGCATCTTCACTTCGACGCCGAAGTTATCGGCCATTTTCTTCATTTCGGCTTCGAAATCGGCGGCTTTCGGCTCGATTTTTTCTTTTTTCGAGATCGAGTCGAGCAGGATTCCCGCGCGAACTTGGGTCTCGGCGCGTTTTTTGAAATCCTGAAGCTGGCTCACCACCGCCGACTGAATCATCTGCTCGTTGAAACCGTAGCGTTTCAGTTCGTTGCCGTAATCGTCGGCCAACGCACGCATTTGGCTATAAACCAGCGCTTGCGGCACTTCGAAGGTGTTTTTTTCGATCAGCTTTTCGATCATGTTGTTGCGAAGTTGATTTTCGGCGTCTTCGGCCTTGTTCTTGGCCAGCATCTCTTTCGATTTCGTTTCGAAATCGGCAACGCTTTCATAACCGAATTCCTTCGCGAGTTCGTCGGTGAACTCCGGAAGTTTTTTCTCTTTCACTTCGCGCATGTCGACTGCGTATTCGGCATCTTTGCCGGCAAGATTCGCGTCGGTGTAATCTTTCGCGTATTTCATCTTGAAGGTTTTATGATCGCCGGCCTTCATGCCGATCAGATTTTTTTCGAAATCCGGAAGCAGCTGTCCGCTTCCGATTTCAGCCTGGCGCTCGCCGCTTAAGTTCGGTTGCGCTTCCATTCCTTGATCGGTCTTCAGCTTGCCTTCGTATTTGATGTCGATAAAATCGCCGTTTTGAGCGGTACGCGTGACCGGAGCGATCTCGGCCTTACGGTCGAGGAGGTTCTTCCGCACGCCTTCGACGTCCACCATCGTGACTTCGCTCGACGGCTTTTCAAGCGAAAGCCCTTTGTAATCTTTCGGGTCGACTTCCGGAACGACTTCGACGATCGCAACATAAGACAGCGACTCGCCTTCGTTCAGGTGCAAATGCTTGTGCTCTTCGGTCGAGCCTTCATGCTGGTGAGGAAGGCCTTCGATTTGCGGCTCGCCCACGATGCGAAGCGGATGTTGTTTCAACGCTTCCGAATAGGTTTCGCTGATCAAGGTATTCAGAGCGCGGCTCTTCACGTCTTCGGCGTAAAATTGTTTGACCATGTTCAGGGGTACTTTACCGGGACGGAAGCCCTTCAGCTTGGCGGTCTTTTGAGCTTCGAGGTACTTCTTTTCCATGGTTTTGGCGACCTGAGTCGCAGGAATGGTGACCACGAATTTCTTTTGAATGGCCGACACATTTTCTAATTTAATCTGGGTTTCCACATTTGTATTCATAGAGGTCAGGTTTATACCAAACGCGCTCTAAAGTCAGCCCTTTTGAAGGGGCGGTGGCCCCGACTTTTGAGCGATCGAGCGTCTTCAGAATGACCCCCATATCCTCGGCCGGACGACGCCCCTCGCCAATTTGGAGGAGCGTTCCCGCGATTCCCCTCACCATCTGCTTTAAAAAGCCGGTTCCCACGATCCGAACCCGAACCACCGAATACCCTCGTTCATTTAAATCTACTCCCGGAAAGACGGGCATCATTTCGCGCGTGACCTCGGCTTCGAGAATTTTTCGAACCGTCGAACGATCCGGAGGCGCGCCCGAAGCCTGAAACGGCTTAAAATCGTGCTCTCCGACGAGCGCATTCAGCGCCGTCCGCATCGCCTCAACGTCGAGCGTCTTTTGAATCCACCAGGTCGTATCCATCAAATGCGGGAGTGCGCACGAGCCTTGCTGAAAATAATAACTGTACTGTTTGTGGGTCGCCGAAATTTGCGCGTGAAAACTAGCCGGTACTTCGCGAGCGTCCATCACCCGAATATCTTGCGGAAGCATCGAATTGAGTCCGCGTCGAAAAATCTCGGCCGTGAATCGCGGGTTCGCGACCCGAAAATGAAAAACCTGCCCGACGGCGTTGACGCCCGCATCGGTGCGCCCGCTGCCGACGACCGAGATCGACTCTTCGGTCATCTTGCTTAATGTCTTTTCAAGGGTCTCTTGAATCGACGGCAATGGCGCCGCGTTTTCTTTCTGCTTCTGCCAGCCGCAATAATTTTTGCCGAGATAAGAAATCCGAACCGCAAACTTCACCGCATCACCCTCTTAAAACTCGAACAAAAACCCGGCGTACGGGCCCGACCGCTGAAACATCACGTCGGTTTGAAAAGTGTTCAAGTAAAGGTATTCCAAAAAAAAGTACGTGTGTTGGATGCCGATCGAGAAAAAACTGTCGCGTGCGGTCGCGCGATCCAGAAAATCGAGAAGCAACGACGCTCCGACCGATGTCGTGTAAACGAACGAATATCCGCGCAAATCCTTGCGATCGTCGTCACGAATTTCGGTGTAAAACATCGAACCGATACCGGCGCCGACGTAAGGGCGAATGACCCTCGCCAGATTCAGACGATAATATGCTCCCAAAATCACCGGGATCTGAAGAAACGTGAAGTTCGTGATGGAGCGGTAGTTACTGCTGCTGCTCGGAAAAGGCTGATCCATTAAGCCGTTGGCGGCGGCGTAGCTCACACCCAGATCGATGCTGGCTGCGAGGCTTCCGAAGTTTTCCGAGTGAACGAATTGATGTTCGAAATGAAAAATCAGGTCGGGCTGCCAGCTCGATCCGTACACCTCCGAAAACGAGTGGTATCCGTTTGCATCGCCCACGTCGATGTTCGGCGAAATTCCGAGCTTAAAGCTGAACGCGTTTTCGATCGGCTTCGCTTCGGGCATTCCCGGCGGATGATCGTGACCCGACTTCACGGCCTCGATCGGGCTTTCTTGATCTTTTTCAGGCGGAAGCAGTTCTTTTTGCTTCTCGGAATAGCCCTCGCTGCTGTCTTCGGCCGGAAGCGATTTTTTGAGCCGGTCGATGTAGGGCTGAACCCCCGCAGGCGTCGGCGTCGGGTTTAGCTTTCGCTTTTCTTGCTCGGTATAGCCGACGTTCGATTCCGGAAAGTCGTTTCCGTTGCGTTGGTCTTCTTCGTTGAGCTGTTTTTTGAGCCGGTCGATATAGGGCTGGATACTTTTGGGGCCCTCCGGACTGGCGGTGGGCGTCTGCGCATGCGCAAGCTTCAGCCACGCCCAGGCCAAAACTTCGACCGGGGTCAACGCACGAAGTGCGATCGAGCGGATGATCGGCTTATCCCACGCCCACTCGGCCAGCGCAGGCGAATAGGTGTAATAGGCATGAATGAATTCGCGACCGAGCTCGAAGTGCGACAAGATGCGATCGCGAAAGCGCCTCAGCATCATCACCGGAGCGGCACGCCCGTCGTGATAAGTCGCCGTCGCGATGAAGCATTTGCTTTCGTTCAAAACTCCGCGAATCGTGCGCGATTGTACATTCGTGAGCTGGCATCCGGTCCCGCTCGATCCGTCGCCGATGATTCCGGCGGCATTTTCGGCGAAAACCACCGTACTGTAACTCTGATTATTATCGAAGCCAGTCGCCGTCGGCTCGCCCGAAAGACTCAGACGATCCACGATCGGGTTCGAGGCCGTTCCTCCCGGTAAGGGGTCGACACTGGCACCGGGCTTGGCCATCAATAAAAGGCTCTGCAAAGCCACGCCGTTCGTACTCGCGCTCGGTGCGAAATTACTCGCTTTCAGATAGATCTGCCCGTCACCCGGAAAATAATAATCCTGTTCGGCCGAATTCGGGCAACTGCCCAACACGGGTGAAACGTTCGTCAGTTGAAGCGTGAACGATCCTTGATCAAGAACCCCGGTTCCGCTGAGGATACCGATCCCCGTCTGCGGATCGGCGGAACTGATCGTCACGTGGATGTTCTGACTTAAAGTAGTGGGGGTAGAACTGCTCATTGCACTGTAACCCGGCGAAGTACAGATGCTTCCGGCAGCACCCGTAGTAGAAGAGCAGAGATCCGCGAGCGAAAAGGCGATTCGAACAACCCGACCGACCGAATAATAAGCCGATTTGTTATTATTCCCGTAACAAGTTCCCGCTCCGCCACAGGCCGGAGGTGCATCGTAATCACCACTGACTACCCCGGCTCCCTGTAAAGGGATCTCCGTTCCCGAGGTAGAAGTATCGATCGAGAGCGTCACCACGATCGGTTGGCCGTTCACGGAAGTCATATTTGAATTGTTGCTTAAAACATCGATCCAAATCAGACTTCCCGCCGTATAAGGGTTTAAAACGTCGATCGAACGGTAATGACTGGCGACATCCACCACTGCGCTTCCGGGGTAGGCCCCGCTGTTCGCGGCATACGTAATGACCGAAGCCGTCGAGTCCCCCAGCAAGAGCTGCGGATAAGGCTTAGGGGGATTGATCAGCAAAGTCGCATTCGCATCGAACGAAAAAGCCGAAATGCAGAAAACGAAAATTGAAAGCAGGAAATTAATTCTGAGGTGTCGCATGCCTATCCCGTACGTAGTAAAGGTATCCCGCCCAGGCGAGGCTGCATACCAGATAAACGTAACCGACCGAAAAAAGCGTCAGTTCCGGGGCCTGAATCACGCATAAAATCGCAACGGCCGGAATCAGCAAAATCCAAGCGCGTCCGCGAGTCCGCCAATTCACCTCTTTAAACGACGGAAACGGAATGTTGCTGATCATGAGCAGCGCCAACAACAGCCCGAGCCCCAGCATGAAATACCGAAGCGCTACGAACGGAAGCCAATCGAACTCGACTTGAGTCATGACCGTGGTCACGACCAATCCCGCCGATGCCGGCGAAGGCAGTCCTTGAAAATAACCTTTGCGGATTTTCGTAGCCCGATCCGGATCGGACTCTTCGGCGCTGACATTAAAGCGCGCCAATCGCAGGGCTGCGCAAATGCAGTAAAAGGCCGCAACACTGACCCCGAAACGCGAAAGATCGCGAAGCGAATACGCGAAAAGCAGAATCCCGGGAGCCACCCCGAACGAAGTCAAATCCGAAAGCGAATCGTATTGAACGCCGAAGGGCGAAGTGGCCTTGGCCAGGCGGGCGATCCTTCCGTCCATCGAGTCGCAGATCGCCGCGATGATGATGAACCAAGAAGCACGCATAAACTCGCCCTTGAAAGCGTGGACCATCGACAAAAAACCGCAAACCAAATTCGCCGTCGTAATCAGATTCGGCAGGATGTAGATTTTCTTCATAGCTTTAATGCAGTTATAACAGATTCGATGCGTTATGCAATTCCGGCGGACGGGTCGACGGGGGACGGCTTCAGAAGCCCTTTTTTCAATTTCACTTCGGCTTCCGAATCCCGAAGGTATCGCGGGCGTAAAGTCGAAAAATCCCGCGAAAATCCCTGTTGAATCGCTTCAGACGCGAGTTTGGCCAAGACCTGGGGCCGCACGCGATCGTATGCAGGTGCGAGCAAAATGCGACGCTTTGCGGGTAGCGTCTTAAACTCGTCCTCATAACGCTCGACCGATTGTCCGACGGCGAGCCAGCGGGCAGATGAATTCTTCTTCAGATACTGTTTTGCTTCTTCGAAGACTTGCTCGGGCGAGAGCGTTTTTTCAGAAACACCCTTTGACCACACGCCGGGGATACCATCTTCCGGCATGACAATGCACTCGTTGAGCGCCTTCAAGGGGCCCATCAGCGTAAACCACTCGCCCTTGGTGGCATCGGTGCAGGCTAAGATCAGCGTTTTTTCGAGCGATTTTTTCAGCTTCGAATCGAGTGCGCCCGCCTCGCTTAAAAACTCGGCGGCGCCTCGGGCCAAAATCGCCAAGCTTGAAATCGGAATCACGGGGATCTTCATCTGTGCGGCCAGCATCCCGGCCGTGGTGATCCCGATCCGCAGGCCTGTGAATGAGCCCGGACCGACCCCGACGGCCAACGCCGAAAGGTCTTTCAGCGTCCAACCCGCACTCTGCAAAACGGTATCGATCGTCCAAAGCAGGCGTTCTGAATGCCGCGAAGTCTGAAGACTCAACGACCACTCGGCCACAATTCGCGACCCGCGATCGTCGATCTCAAAAGCGACCACGATTCCGGTCAGCGAAGAAGTGTCGAAGGCCAGAATTTTCCGAGCTTGCGTCACGGTCCCAGGTCCTTAATTAAAAATCGGCAGTCGCGATATGTCGTTCTTCATCACGATAATCATGATGAGCAAAATCGCGAAGAACCCCACCTGTTGGGCCATCTCGATCTGTCGAATCGTCAGCGGACGCCCGCGAATGGCCTCGATTCCGAGCATCAGAATGTGACCGCCGTCGAGTACCGGAATCGGAAGGATGTTCAGAATCCCGAGACCGATCGACAAAATCGCCATCATCTTCAGAAAATCCATCAAGCCGCGAGAGAGCGAATCACCGGCGAGCTTACCGATCAAAATCGGGCCGCCCAGCGATTTCACCGAAACCTGACCTTGAACCATTTTACCGATCGAAACGAGGTTGCGCGCACTCAGGTCGAGCATGCGGCTTGTACCTTTGTAAAGCAGCACAAACGGGTTCAGGATTCTTTCAGAGACCATGACCGGATCTTTCATCGACGTCACCGGCATGACCCCGATCGTGAACTCGTGTTTTTTCTTCAAAAGTGGATCGCGTTCGGTACTGACCTGAGGCGTGATTTCAAGATCGATCGTCTTGCCCGCACGCTCCAGAGCGATGGTGACTTTGCCATGTGCTTCGCCGCCTTTTTGAATCAGATCACGCAGTTCGAAGAAGCTTCGGATCGGATGACCGTCGACCGAAATCAGCCGATCGCCCTTTTGAATCCCCGCCTTTTTCGCAGGGGTATCCGCAATCGCCTGTTCCACGAACAGTTCCGAAGAATGCAAACCGAAATCCTTGGCCAGATCGCCGCTGTAATTCGGCGGAAGCGTCACCGTCTTTTGCGCGCCGTCGCGATCGATCGCAAAAACCACCGGGTGAGACTCGGATGCGGTATCGCCGGTTTTCCACGACCGATAAAGCGCTTCCAATTGCTCGTAGGTCTCAACCTTTTGGGTATTGACTGCGGTAATCACGTCACCGCTATGAAAACCGCCTTTTGCGGCCAGGCTTTCCGGGTTTGAAATTCCCACTTTCGGCAGACGCGGATTCGGAACGATCCCGTCGATCGAACCCACTTGCTTTTGTTCGCCGTAAAGACTGAAACCGTCTTCGGACGAGGTCATGACTTTCAAGGTCACCGGAGTCGTCGAGTCGGGCCGCGACACCGAGACTTGAACTTCTTGCGCAGGCTTATCGGCAAGCTTCAGCATCAAATCGTCGAACTTCTTAACCGGCTGCCCGTCGATCGAAAGAATCCGATCGCCTGCGACGAACCCCGCCTTGGCGGCGGCGGTGTCGGGTAACACGCGACCCACGACGGTCGAAATTTGCGGTTCGCCGAGCGCCATCATCAGCATGAAGACCAACGTCGCCCAAACGAAATTGAACAAAGGACCGCCGAAGAAAATGAAAAAGCGCTTCCAACGCGTTTGATGATGGAGCGCACGTTTCTTTTCTTCTTCGGACAATTCGGTATTCGGGTCTTCACCCAAAAGCTTTACATATCCGCCGAGCGGAATCGCCGAAATTCGAAAATCGGTTTCTCCGAATTTACGCGAATACAACACGGGTCCGAACCCGATTGAAAAAGCGTCCGCGCGGACTTTAAAAAGCTTCGCAAAAAGAAAATGCCCCAGCTCATGGACGACGACCAACGGAATCAATATGACGATAAAACCAACAATGGATAGCACGGCTTTTACCTGCCCTTTCTGGCATTCAACTCACTCCTCATCTTATCAGGAAATCGAGCGAGCTTCGAATTAGAAAATTAGCCATAAAATCAAAGACATCACCGGAAGAGCAAAAACCACCCCGTCGAAACGATCGAGAAAGCCTCCGTGACCGGGTAAAATGCTGCCGGAATCCTTCACATTTGAAGCCCGTTTCATCAGGCTTTCGCATAAATCGCCCAAGGCCGCGACGAGACTCACTGTCAAAGCAATGGCGGCGATTTCGACCACCGATTGGATCGGAAGAAAGAAATGCGCGTAAAGCACGGCCAAAACAATCGCTCCCAAGGCTCCCCCCGCAAAACCTTCCCAGGTTTTCTTGGGGCTCACCGACGGATAAAGCAAATGCTTTCCGAATGTTCGGCCCGCGAAGTAAGCAAAGGTGTCGCTCGCCCAAACGATCACGAGCGTCAGCACCAACCAATGTTTTCCGAGCGGCATTTCACGAATGCCGACCATCAAGAGCGGAAACCAACCGCAATAGACAAAACCGAAGCTCACGGCCATCAGTTCGCGAAAATGCTGTGACAACGATTCTTCGCTGGGCTGTCCGCGCCGGGGAATCCACAGCAAAAAGAGAACGAAAAAAATGAAAACCGGCGCGATTCCCAAGAAAGCGGGGTTTAACCCGATTCCGAACCAGTCGTTCACGGCGTGAATCACGGTATTGAACACGACAAGCGTGACGGTCTTTTTGCGCGCGTCCGAACCGGTGAGAAACATCTTCGAAAATTCGAGCAACATGCCGGTCGAAATCACCCATGCAAAAAACGCGACCCCGTCGACGCCCAGGCCCAGCAACAACATCAAAATGACCGGAACACCGATCAACGCCGTCATGATTCGTAATTTAAGATTCTGGTTCATACGCCCCCGAAACGCCGTTTCCTTTGACTGAAATTTTCGAGGGTTTTCCGAAATTCCTCAACCGAATAGTCGGGCCAGTAGGTTTCCGGAAAATCGAACTCCGCGTACGAACACTGCCAAAGCAGGTAGTTGCTGATCCGTTTTTCGCCGCTCGTCCGGATCATCAGATCGACGTCGCTGAAATCGCCGAGGCCCCGGGTCCAAAGCCGGTCGGTGAAGATGCGCTCGTCGATTTTGTCGGGCGACAGACGCCCTTCCAAACACTCCCGCGCGAGCGAACGGGTAACATCGAGAATCTCGGAACGTCCGCCGTACGAAAGAGCGAACGTCAGCGTCATCTCGCGACCGTCCTTCGATTCTTGAATCGCTTTTTCGAGTTCGAAACGCGCGTCGGCCGGCAAACGATCCATCTCGCCGATGACCACAAGGCGGATCCCGTTTTTCTTCATGGTCGCGATTTCGCGGCGAAGGTATTTCTTCAAAAGCTTCCAAAGCACGTTCACTTCGGCTTCGGGGCGCTTCCAGTTTTCGGTCGAGAACGCGAACAGGGTCAGGGCCTTCACGCCCAATCGGCGGGCTTCGGTCACGATCTCTTTCACGCGTGCCGTCCCTCGGATGTGACCGTAAAAGCGCGGATAGTCGCGGGCCTTCGCCCAACGGCCATTTCCGTCCATGATGATCGCGATGTGATGGGGAATCATGAGGTTTGGTCGATCGGTTCTAGATCGTCATGATTTCTTTTTCTTTAGTGGCAATGACTTTATCGACTTCGGCCACTTTGTCATCGGTCTTTTTTTGGACTTGCTCTTGAAGCTTCTTCGCTTCGTCGGCCGAGACTTGCTTGTCTTTTTCTTGCTTTTTGATCTCTTCGTTGGCATCGCGGCGCTGATTCCGAAGCGCAATCTTCGTGTCTTCGCCGTTCTTTTTGATCATTTTCACCATTTCTTTGCGGCGCTCTTCGGTCAGCGGCGGCATGGTGATGCGGATGACTTTTCCGTCGTTTTGCGGGGTGAAACCGATGTTCGCCTCGAAAATCGCCTTTTCGATCTGCGGAAGAAGGGTCGCTTCCCAGGGCACGATCTGAATCGTACGAGCGTCAGGGGTCGTGATGTTTGCGACCTGGCTGAGCGGAGTGCGCGATCCGTAATAATCGACCTGAACCGTGTCCACAAGGGCCGGCGAGGCTCTTCCGGTGCGAACTTTCAGAAGGTCTTTCTGAAGCGCCTGAATGCTTTTATCCATGTGTGCGCCGAGATCGGTAAGTACTTTCGACATAGTTTTCTCCCTTTTTTAAGTATGAACGAGCGTTCCGATATCCTGGCCTTCTACGACCCGGGTCATCGCCCCTTTTTCGCGTAAATTGAAGACGATGATCGGAAGTTTGTTATCCATGCACAACGAAATCGCAGTCGAGTCCATTACCTTCAGACCCTTTTGAAGCACATCCATATAGGTAATGTCGTCGAAACGGGTGACGTCTTTATTCAGCTTCGGATCGTCCGTATAAATACCGTCCACGCTGGTCGCCTTGAGCAGAACCTGACAATTCATTTCCATCGCGCGAAGCGCAGCAGTGGTGTCGGTCGTGAAATACGGACTTCCGACGCCCGCAGCGAAAATCACGACACGACCCTTTTCAAGGTGTCGGACTGCTTTGCGGCGGATGTACGGCTCGGCCAAGGCCCGCATTTCGATCGCGGATTGGACCCGGGTATAGACGCCCATGCGTTCGAGCGAATCCTGAAGCGCCAGACAGTTCAGCACCGTCGCGAGCATTCCCATGTAATCGGCCGAAGCTCGGTCCATTCCTTGGGTTGCGCCCTTGACGCCGCGAAAGATGTTTCCGCCGCCGACCACGATCGCCACTTCGGTTTTTGCATCATGAAGCCCTTTGATCTCGGAGGCGATCCCGTTCAAAACATCGGTGTCGATGCCATAACCGGCCTCGCCGGCCAGGGCCTCTCCGGACAACTTCAGCAAAACTCGTCGATACGGCTCGCGCTTCATATTTCCCTCTGTTTTCGATTTACGAAAAGGGCCCTGATTCGTTC
>Ga0164242_10000163_pt1 | contig 82273 bp, 70 predicted proteins | sample OricomgcompostMG_FD_108783 | JGI IMG/M metagenome (GOLD analysis project Ga0164242, IMG submission 108783) | Miracle-Growth compost microbial communities from Emeryville, California, USA - Original compost - Miracle growth compost (MG) ... | reverse complement strand
CGACCGCGGTCGCCGCATCTCCGTGGCGGGTGGCGAGCAACAGGATCGAGAACGAGACGCCGCCGACCAGGGACGCGATCGAGGTCAGGATCAGGGCGTGGCGGCTCAGCGGCACGTGTTCCGGGGAGCCCGGTGGCACGATGGTGATCGCGACGACCCCGGCGAGGACCCAGCCGATGCCGAGGAACTGCAGCGGCATCGGCGGTTCACCCGCGACTGCCGCCGTCACGGTCGGCACGAGCGCCGAGCCGCAGGCGATGATCGGCGCCGCCACGCTGATCGTGCCCGCCGCGAACGCGGCGTAGATCAGGTTCAGGCCGACGGCGTTGACGAGGCCGGCGCCCAGGCCGAGCAGCACCTCTTGGTCGTCCAGGTGGGGCCGGACCGCGATCCAGGCGACGACGAAGAGCGTCAGCGCGACGCTGTTTACGCAGAGGGTCGAGAAGACCGAGCGGGTCGAGCGCGCGGCGAGCCCGCCGAGGAAGTCGGCCGAGCCGATGAAGAGCGCCCCGCCCAGCGCGGCGAGGATCGCCAAGGCCTCAACTCGCCTGCTCGAGCGCCCGCTCCACCAGCTTCGCCAGCGCTTCGACGGAGAGGATGAGGTCGGCCTCGCGCGTGTCCTCGACCTTGGTGTGGCTGATCCCACCGAGGCTCTGGACGAAGAGCATCACCGTCGGCACGCCGGCGCGGACCACCTCGCCGGCGTCGTGGAGGGCGCCGCTGTCCATCCTCGGCGCCTCGCCGGCCAGCTCCTCGACCACGCCGGTGGCGATCTCGATCAGTTGCTGGTCGAACGCCATCGGCTCGATCCCCCAGAGCCGGGTCCACTCGCAGGAGACGTCCTCCTCGGCGGCGATCTCGGCCGCCCGCGCCTTCGCCCGCGCCAGCAGGTCGGCGAGGATGTCGGCGTCGGCGTGGCGCTGGTCGACGGTGAGCTCGACCTCGGCGGCGACCACGGTCGCCACGCCAGGGCGGGTGACCAGCCTGCCGGCGGTGAACTTCGACCCGGCCTCGAGCGCTTCCTCGCGCATCGCCAGCAGCAGGCGGGCGGCGGCGGCGAGCGCTTCCCGTCGGCGGTCCATCGGCGTCGGCCCGGCGTGCGCCGCCTGGCCGCCGAAGCGGACGACGTGACGCTCCACCCCGACGGTGCCGTTGACGACCGCGAGTGGCAAGCCGAGGTCCTCGAGCACCGGCCCCTGCTCGATGTGGAGCTCGATGTACCCGCGCGCGTCCGCGAGCCGGCCGCGGGCCGCGAGCATCTTCTCGACCTCCACCCCGCGGGCGGCGAGGACGGTCGGCAGCGCGTTGCCTTCGCGGTCGCTCAGCCCGCGGACCCGCTCGAGGTCGAGCGACCCCGAGACGGCGCTCGAGCCGAGCATCCCGTAGCCGAAGCGCGCGCCCTCCTCGTCGGCCCAGTCGACCAGCTGCAGGGTGACCGGCGGCGGGCCGGCGGCCGCCGCCGCGCGCAGCACCTCGAGCCCCGCCAGCAGCCCGAGCGACCCGTCGAGCCAGCCGCCGTTCGGGACCGAGTCGATGTGGCCGGCGAGGATCAGCGGGCGCGGGTCGGCGCCCGCCAGGGTCACCCACTTGTTGCCCGCCTGGTCGACCTCGACCGAGACGTCGAGCCCTTCCAGCTTGCGGTCGAACCACTCGCGCGCGGCCACCCAGATGTCGCTCCAGGCGAGTCGCTGGGCGCCGTCCTCGTCGGCCGTCAGCGCCCGCAGCTCCTTCAGGTCGGCGATCACCCGGCCCGGCTCGGTCCGCAGCTCCGGCCCGGCCATCTCCTACCTCCCCGCCGGGACCGCGCTGCCACCCTCGGCGACGTAACGACCGGCGATGAAGTTGAGGATCAGCGTCGCCGCCGTCCGCTCCGAGAGGCCGGAGGAGTCGTAGAGCGGCGAGACCTCCATCACGTCCATCGCCACCGCCTTCGGGTGGAGCCCGAACTGCCAGACGATCTCCATCGCCTCCATCGCGGTCAGCCCACCGATGGCCGGCACGTTGGTGCCGCCGACGATCGCGCCCTCGATCGCGTCGATGTCGAAGGTCAGGTAGATCGCGTCGGTGCCGTCGGCGGCGCGCTCCAGCGCCTCCTCGATCAGCTTCGAGATGTCGCCTTTCCAGATCTCGCGGGCGGTGATGATCCGGACCTCGCGCTCCGACAGGTAGTCGCCGTAGAACTTGGTGTTGAGCCAGCCGCCGATCCCGAACTCGGTGAAGTTCGCCGGCGAGATCGAATCGCCGAGCTCCTCCAGCATGTAGCGGAAGGGGACGCCGGAGCCTTTCTCCCCGTGGTGGGAGATGCGGACGTCGAAGTGGGCGTCGACCGAGATCACCCCGACCTTGCCGGAGACCGCCTGGGTGACGCCACGGATGATCGAGTAGGTGAGGCCGTGGTCACCGCCGATCACCGCCAGCGGCCTGCCGAAGCCGACCAGCGCGGAGACCACGGAGGTGACCCGGTCCCAGGTCTCGTCGGTGTTCGACTGGACGACGTCGACGTCGCCGTAGTCGGCTACCCGCGCCGCCTGCGAGAGGTCGACCCCGATCCCCGGTTCGTAGCAGAGGCAGGAATTGAGCCCGGAGCGCACCGCGCTCGGCCCGAGCTTCGCGCCCTGGCGGCCGAGGATCGAGGTGTCGAAGGGGATGCCGAGGATCGCCGCCAGGGGCGCGCCGTCGACCTCATCGACCGGCCGGATCAGGTCGGCGATCGGGGCCTCCCAGGGATCGGTGATCGCCGCGTGGAGGGCGGCGGGGGGGCGCATCAGGTCCTGCAGGTCGGTCGCGAGCTTCTCGGCCACGTCTACCTCCGTGTGTTCATCCCGGTCCCGCCGGGCTTGACTTACTTTCGCGGGGCATCTTATATGATGATCGTATGTTTGCTTCTCTTTGGCATCCGTTCGCGGACATGTCCACCATGGAAGGCCGCGAGGTCGTGATCACCCGCGGCGAGGGAGCCTGGGTCTTCGACGACCAGGGACGACGGTACCTCGATGCCTCCGCCGGGCTCTGGTACTGCAACGCGGGCCACGGGCGGGCGGCGTTCGCCGAGGCGGCGCGCGTCCAGATGGAGCAGATCGCCGGGTACCAGATCTTCGACGTGATGGCGAACCGCCCGGCGCTGGAGCTGGCCGAGCGGGTCCGCGAGCTCGGCCCCCTCGGTCCCGACAGCTCGGTCTTCTTCACCAGCGGCGGCTCCGACAGCGTCGACAGCGCGGCGAAGATCGCGCGGCGCTACTGGAGCCTCCGCGGCGAGCCGGAGCGCCGCATCGTGATCTCCCGCGAGGGCGCCTATCACGGGGTCAACGCCTACGGCACCTCGCTTTCCGGGATCGAGGCGAACGCCGCGGGCTGGGGTCCGCTGGTGACCGAGGTCGCACAGGTCGGCCGGCACGATCTCGCCGCCCTGGAGAGGACCCTGGAGGAACACAAGGGGCGCGTCGCCGCCTTCATCGGCGAGCCGGTCCAGGGCGCCGCGGGCGTCCATCCGCCGATGCCCGGCTACTGGCAGGGCGTCCAGGATCTCTGCCGCGCGCACGACGTGCTGCTGATCGCCGACGAGGTGGTCACCGGCTTCGGCCGCGTCGGCCGCTGGTTCGGCAGCGAGCGCTACGGGATCGAGCCCGACCTGATCACCTGCGCCAAGGGGCTCAGCTCCGGCTACTTGCCGATCGGCGCGGTACTGGCCGGGCCACGGATCCTCGAGGTCCTCTGGGCCGAGGGCGCCGGGGTCTTCCGCCACGGCTACACCTACTCCGGCCATCCGGCGGCGTGCGCGGTCGCGCTCGCCAACCTGGCCGCGATCGAGGACGAGGACCTGGTCGGCCATAGCGAGAGGATGGAGCCCGTCCTCGTGGCCGAGCTCGGCGCCCTCGCCTCGCACCCGCTGGTCGACGAGGTCCGCGTCGCCGGGCTCCTCTGCGGAGTCGAGCTGAGCGCCTCCGCCCGCGGCGCCGAGCCGGCGCTGGTCGAGCGCGTCGTCGTCGCCGCTCGCGAGCGCGGGGTCCTGGTCCGCAACCTGCTGGCGACGACGCTGCAGATCTCGCCGCCGCTGGTGATCGAGGCCGAGCAGCTGGAGCTGCTGGCGACGACGCTGCGCGAGGTGTTCGACGAGGTCGCCGGCTGATGCTCCGGCTGCAGGGCAAGACGGCGATCGTGACCGGTGGCAGCGCCGGGATCGGCTTGGCGATCTCGCGGCGCCTGCACGCCGAGGGCGCGCGGCTGGTCCTCGTCTCGCGCGACGCGGGGGCCGCCGCCGCGGCGATCGCCGAGCTGCCGGGGGCGGTCCACGTGCGGGGCTCGGTCGCCGACCCCGAGACCGCCGAGCGCGCCGTCGCCGCCGCCGGCGAGCTCGACGGGGTGGACGTGCTCGTCAACAACGCCGGCGTCGACCTGGTCGCGAAGCTGACCGAGACGACCGCGGCGCGGGCGCGCGAGGTCTTCGAGACCAACACGTTCGGCTCGCTCTGGATGCTGCAGGCGGTCGTCGCCGACCTGACCGGTGCCGGGCGGGGCGGGTCGATCGTCAACGTGACCTCCCGGCTGGCGACGATCGGGGTCGCCGAGATGACCGTCTACGGCGCCTCCAAAGGCGCCTTGCTGACCCTCACCCGAGGCGCGGCGGTGGAGTTGGCACCGCTCGGGATCAGGGTCAACGCGGTCGCCCCGGGGATGACCGCGACGCCGATGTTCGACCAGTACCTGCGCGATCACCCCTTGGGCCCGGCACAGCGGCAGGAGGTCGAGTCGGCGATCCCGCAGGGCCGCCTGGCGACGCCGGAGGACGTGGCCGCGGCCGTCGCCTTCCTCGCCGCCGAGGAGTCGGCGCACATCACCGGGGCCTCGATCCCGGTCGACGGCGGATACACGGCCGCATGAGCGACGCCCGCGTCACCCGACCGCGATTCGCCGAGCGTGTCGGCGGCATCCAGGGCTCGGCGATCGACAGCAGCACCAGCCTGCTGCAGAGCCAGACCCACGACATCGTGCGGATGGCGATGGGCAGCCCCAGCCCGGAGGCGGTCCCGAGCGCCGAGTTCGCCGACGTCGCCGCCGAGCTGTTCGGCGCCGGCGGCTACGAGATCTTCGACTACGGCCCGACCGAGGGCGAGAGCGAGCTGCGCGAGGTGCTGCTCGAGTTCCTCGAACGCGGCGGCGGCGGCGTGCCCGACCGGGACGAGCTGCTGATCACCTCGGGTGGGATGCAGGGCCTCGACCTCACCTGCAAGCTCTACGTCGACCCCGGCGACCTCGTCGTCGTCGAGGGCCCGACCTACACCAACGGCAGCGACGTGATCCGCGCCTACGGCGGCGTCCCGCTCGAGGTGCCGACCGACGAGGACGGCATCGACGTCGAGGCGCTGGTCGACCTGGTCGGTCGGCGGACGCCGAAGATGATCTACACGATCCCCAACTTCCAGAACCCGAGCGGCGCCACCCTCTCCGCCGCCCGGCGCACGGCTCTGATCGAGGCGGCCGAGCGCTGGGGCGCGCTGATCCTCGAGGACGATCCCTACCGCGAGCTGCGCTTCGCCGGCGAGGACCTGCCCGGCCTGCGCGAGCTCGCCGACGGCGCGGTCAGGGTCGTCTCGGTCCACACCTTCTCCAAGATCCTCGCCCCCGGGCTGCGGGTCGGCTGGGTCAGCGCCGACGCGGAGACGATCGCGCGGATGGTCGACGCCAAGCAGGGTCTCGACACCTGCACCAACGTGCCGATGCAGCAGCTCGTCGCCCGGTTCATGGCGCGTGGCCTGCTCGACGCCCACATCGAGCGACTGCGCCCCATGTACATGGAGCGGTGCGAGCGCATGCAGGCGGGCCTGCGGCGGCTCTTCGGTGACCTCGGCGCCACCTGGACGAGCCCGGACGGCGGGTTCTTCCTCTGGCTCGAGCTGCCCGAGGAGGTCGACAGCGAAGCGCTCTTCCCGATCGCGCTGGCGGAGGGGGTCGCCTTCATCCCCGGCGCGGCCTTCTCGGTCGACGGAGCGTTCGGGAGCGCGGTGCGGCTCGCCTTCTCGGCGACCGCCGGCGAGCGGACCGACCTCGGCCTCGCGCGCCTGCGGACCGCCGTCGACCGGTTCCTCGCGGAGCCTCGCTGAGGTGGGCTTCGAGCCGCTTCCCACGGCGCTCGAGGCGGCTCGCCGCCTGGCCGCCGGCGAGATCTCCGCGGTGGAGCTGACCGAGGCGAGCCTGGCCGGCATCGATGCCCTCGACCCGGGCCTGCACGCCTTCGTCACCGTCTGCGCCGAGGAGGCCCGGGAGGCCGCCCGCGCCTCCGACCGCAGGCGCCGCGAGGGCCGTCCGCTGGGCCCGCTCGACGGCGTGCCGACGGCGGTCAAGGACCTCGAGGAGACCGCCGGGATCAGGACCACCTTCGGCTCGGCGCAGTTCGCCGACCACGTCCCCGAGCGCGACTCGGTCGTGGTCGAGCGCCTGCGTGCCGGCGGCATGGTCCTGGTCGGCAAGACCAACACCTCCGAGTTCGGGCTGCTCGGCGAAACCCGCGGCCAGATCGTCGGCGAGACCCGCAACCCCTGGGACCGGGGTCGGACCACCGGCGGCTCCAGCGGCGGGTCGGCCGCCGCCGTCGCGAGCGCGATGGTGACCGCGGCGACCGGCAGCGACACCGCCGGCTCGATCCCCTGCCCGGCGGCGATGTGCGGGGTGTTCGGGATCAAGCCGAGCCGCGGCCTGGTGCCCACCTGGCCTGAGCCGGGCGACTCGCGCGTCCTGCTCGATCCCGGTCCCCTGGCGCGGACGGTCGCCGACGCCCGGGCCCTGTTGACGATGCTGGTCGGGCCCGACCAGCGCGATCCGACCTCCTTCGTCGCGCCCTCGGCGCCGGCGCCGACCCGGCCCCTGCGGATCGCCTGGAGCCCGGACTGGGATCGCGTCGCGGTCGACCGCGAGGTCGCCGAGCTGACGGCCGCCGCGGCCGCCGCCTTCGAGACCTTCGGCCACGAGGTCGAGCAGGCGCACCCGATCGACCGCGATCCGTTCACCCTGCTGGAGCCGATCGCCGCCGCCGACGCCGAGGTTGCCTTCGCCAATGCCGGGATCGAGGTCGCCGAGCTGAGCGGCGCGGCGCGCGAGGAGGTCGAGCTCCTCGGCCGCCCGAGTGCGGCCGATCTGGTCGCGGCCCTCAACGAGTTGACCCGCTTCCGCCGCCGGGTCGACGAGTTCTTCGAGCGCTTCGACCTGATCATCACGCCGGCCACCGCCGTCGCCGCCTTCCCGGTCGAGCAGGCGCCGACGGAGATCGGCGGCACCGCCGTCGCACCGCGCTGGACCACCTTCATGCCGTTCCCGACGCCGTGGAACCTGGTCGGCTCGCCGACCGCGTCGATCCCCTGCGGCCTGACCGCCGCCGGGCTCCCGGTCGGTCTCCTGATCGCCGGCCCGCGCGGCGCCGAGGAGGCGATCCTGCAGGTGGCGGAGAGCTTCGAGGCGATGCGGCCGTGGCCGACGACGCCCCCGGGACCGGAGGCGATCATATGATAATATCGTCTACTTGACCGCTACCCCGAAGACGGAATCGATCGCCTCGGCGGGTGAGTTCGCGGACCCCGGCATCCGTCACCGCATCGGCCTGATCGAGCTCGCGACGGCGGAGACGGCGGAGCGCGACTTCCACGCGATGCTCCCCGAGGGCGCCCTCTTCCACACGGCGCGGGTGCTGAACGAGAACCCGGTGACGCTGGAGAACCTGCGCGCCCATCGCGGCCTGATCGCCGCCGCCGCGGCGCAGCTCGTGCCGGGCGTGCCGCTCGACGTCGTCTGTTACGACTGCACCTCCGGCACCGTCGCCAACGGCTACGAGGCGATCGCCGCGGAGGTCCACAAGGCGATCCCCGGCGTCCCGGTGGTCACCCCGGTGACGGCGGCGACCGCGGCCCTCGAGGCGCTCGGCGTGCGCAGGCTCTCGGTCCTCACCCCGTACCCGGAAGAGGTCAACTCCGCCGTCGGCGCCTACCTTGCCGCCGACGGGTTCGAGGTCCTCAACGTCGCCAGCTTCGAAATCGAGAGCGACATCGACATGGCGCGGCTGACGCCGGAGTCGATCCGGCGGGCCGCGGTGGAGATCTGCGCGGCCGAGGCCGACGGCCTCTTCATCTCCTGCACCGCCCTGCGCGCGGTCGAGGTGATCGACGCGATCGAGGCCGAGCTCGGCCGGCCCGTCGTCTCCTCGATCCAGGCAGAGTTCTGGCAGAGCCTGCGGATCGCCGGCTGCGAGGAGCGGATCGAGGGCTATGGCACCCTCCTGCGCGAGCACTAGGGCACCGCGGCGGGCCAGGCCGCGATGAGCGCGGCCGCCCCGCGCACCGTCCTCGCCACCTGGCATCCCAGCGAGGAAGAGCTGGCGGCGCTGGTCGCCGCCGCCGGGCCCGACGCCGAGGTCCGCGTCCCCGACGGCCCGCCCGGCCTCTCCCGCTACGAGTGCGACCTCGCCTCGATCGCCCGCCACCTTCCCGCCACCGAGGCGATCGTCGGCTGGGTGCTGCCGCGCGGCGCCCTCGAGGCGGCCGCCGACCTGCGGCTGCTCTGCTGGCTCCACGCCGGCGTCGACGAGCTCGACCTGGCCGAGCTGGGGCGGCGCGGGGTGACGGTCTGCAACGTCCGCGGCGCCAACGCCCCGGCGGTCGCCGAGCACGCGGTGGCGCTGACCCTGGCGCTCGCCAAGCGGGTGCCGGTCAAGCACCGGGCCGTGGTCGAAGGCGTGCGGGTGCCGCTCTGGGAGCCCGGCCACCAAGGCGCGATGCTGGCCGGCGCGACGGCGACGATCGTCGGCCTCGGCCAGGTCGGCGCCGGGATCGCCCGTCGGCTGCGGGGCTTCGAGATGCGGCTGATCGGCATCCGTCGCGACCCCTCGGCCGGGGGCCCGGTCGACGAGGTCCGCGGCCCGGACGGTCTCCACGACGCGCTCGCCGAGTCGGACTTCGTCATCCTCGCCGTCCCGATCACGACGGCGACCGAGAACCTCCTCGGCGCCGCCGAGTTCGCGCTGCTGAAGCCCGGCGCCCTGCTGGTGAACGTCGCCCGCGGGAACATCGTCGAGGAGGCGGCGCTGGCGGCGGCGCTCGAGTCCGGCCAGGTCGGCGGCTACGGCTGCGACGTCTGGTGGAACTACACCGAGTCCTTCCCCGCGACCTACCACTTCCCGTCGCCGAGCCGGACCGGGCTGCATCGCTCCGACGCCGTCGTCGCCTCCGGCGACCAGGCGAACAACGCGGCGGGCGTGCGCGAGCGGGACATCGAGTTCGGCCTCCGCTCGCTGCGCCAGTTCGGCGCCGGCGAGAGCCCCGAGCTGGCGATCGATCTCGAGCGCGGCTACTGATGGCGGCGGCGCCACTGGCCGCCGAGCGGCTCGAGGCGGCGGCCACCGTCGCCGCCGCCGGCGTCCTGCGCACGCCGCTGGTCGAGGCTCCGGCCCTCTCGCGTGAACTCGGCTGCGAGGTGCGGCTGAAGCTCGAGTGCCATCAGCTCACCTCCAGCTTCAAGGTCCGCGGCGCCCTCGCCGCGGTCGCCCGGGTCGGCGCCGAGGAGACGGTCGTCACCGCCTCGGCGGGCAACCACGGGATCGGGATCGCCCACGCCTGCGCCCACTTCGGGCGTCGCGGCCGCATCCTCGTCCCGGCCGGGACCGACCCGGCGAAGGTGGCGGCGCTGCGGCGCTTCGGCTCCGCGGCGGAGGTCGAGGTCGTCGACGGCAGCTACGACGACACCGAGGTCGCCGCGCGCGAGGCCGCGACCCGGCCGGGCACGCGCTTCGTCTCCTCCTACAACGACCCGATGGTGATCGCCGGGCAGTCGACCGTCGGCACCGAGATCCTCGAGCAGTGGCCGGCGGTCGAGGCGGTGGTGGTGCCGGTCGGTGGCGGCGGCCTGCTCTCCGGCGTCGCGCTCGCCTGCGCGGCCGCGGGGACCGGCGTCGCCGCCTGGGGCGTCGAGCCGGAGTGGAGCCCGACGATGACCACCTCCCTGGCCGCCGGCGGCGTGACCCGGGTGGTCGAAGAGCGGACCTCCGAGGCGCAGGGGCTGGTCGGGAACCTCGACGCCGACACGCTCACCTTCGGCCTCGTCCGCGACCACGCGGCCGGGGTCGTGATGGCGCCCGAGGAGGAGATCCTGCGGGCGACGGCGAGGGTCTACGCGGAGCTGGCGACGGTGGTCGAGGCCTCGGCCGGCGCCGCGCTCTGCGGCCTCGGCGCCGCCTCGGTGGGGGGCGCCGAGCGGATCGTCGCGGTCCTCAGCGGCGCCAACATCGCCGCCTCCCGCCACTTCGCGATCGTCTCCGAACATCTGCCGGCGGATCTGGCGACCGAGACTCGCGGATAGGATGCCGGCGATGTCCTCCGAGGCTAAGCAGGGGTCGATGCGACCGTTTCAGTCACTCCAGGACATGCGAGGAGGGCTGAAGCTCTCGGACCGGATCGTAGCCCAGTTCGAAGAGCGGATCGTCTCCGGCGAGCTCGCCCCGGGCGACCGCCTGCCGACCGAGTCGGAGCTCTGCGACCTTCTCGACGTCTCCCGCAGCGTCGTCCGCGACGCCGTCCGGACCCTCGCCGCCCGCGGCCTGCTGGAGGTCCGCCAGGGGCGCGGCATGATCGTCACCTCGCCCGACGACGACGCCTACAGCGAGGCCCTGACCCTGCTGCTGGCGCGCTCGGACCTGACCATGGGAGACATCTTCGACGCCCGCACCACGCTCGAGACGCAGCTCGGCCTGCTGGCCGTGAAAAGCGCGACGAAGGCCGACGCCGACGCGCTCGAAGCTCATCTGCAGGCGCTCGAAGAGGCGATCGCCGCGCGGGACTGGCAGCGCGCCTCCGACAGCCACGTCGCCTTCCACGCCGCTCTGCTGCACGCCCTGCACCTGCCCGCGCTCGACCGGCTGCTGGAGCCGATGCAGCAGCTGATCGTGCCCAGCGCGGCGCCGCCGCTGGCCGCCGACGACGTCTGGGACGCCGACGCCCACCCGCCGATCATCAAGGCGCTGCGCGAGAAAGATCCCGACGCGATGAAGGCGGCGTTAGCGCGCCACTACCGCCGCTCGCGCGCCTCGGCGGAGAAGGACTGGCTGGAGCTGCCCTTCCGCGACGCCGCCCGCCGCTCGCGCGAAAACCTCGAACGGCGCCGCTGACTCCGTCCGCCGTCAGAGGTGCAGCGCCTTCCAGGCGGTGAACTCCTCGATTCCCCAGCGGCCGTTCTCGCGGCCGAACCCGGACTGCCCGAAGCCTCCGAAGGGAGCGCTGCCGTCGAGCCCCGCGCCGTTGATCAGCACGTTGCCGGTCCTGATCCGCCGCGCCACCTCGATCGACCGCTCGCGGTCGGATGACCAGACGGCGCCGCCGAGGCCGTAGGGCGAGTCGTTGGCCATCGTGATCGCGCCGTCCTCGCCGTCCTCGTAGCCGAGGACGGTCAGCACCGGGCCGAAGATCTCCTCGCGCGCGATCCGCATCTCGGCGTCGGCGCTGAACACCGTCGGTTTGACGAAGTAGCCACGCTCGTGCCCCGCGGGCGTTCCGGTCCCGCCGGTCACCAGGGCCGCGCCTTCCGCCACCCCGGCGGCGATGTAGGCGGAGACCCGTTCGCGCTGGGTCTCGGAGACGAGCGGGCCGACCTTGGTCCCGTCCTCGAGCGGCGGGCCGACGGCCCATTCCTCCTCGATGCTCGCCGCGGCGATCTCGAGCACCTCGTCGAGGCGCTGCCGGGGGACCAGCAGGCGCGTCGTCGCGTCGCAGATCTGGCCGCTCGCGGCGAAGCAGTTGGCGATCGTGCCGCGCACCGCCTGGTCGAGGTCGGCGTCCTCGAGCACGACGCTCGCCGACTTGCCGCCGAGCTCGAAGGCCAGCGGCTTCAGCGACGGCGCCGCCGCGGCGGCGATCCGCCGCGCGGTGGCGACCGAGCCGGTGAAGCTGATCTTGTCGACGCCGGGATCGGTGACCAGGGCCTCGCCGGCGCCGGAGCCGAGGCCGGTGAGGACGTTCAGCACCCCCGGCGGCAGGCCGACCTCGGCCGCCTCCTCGGCGAAGGCGAAGGAGCTGAGCGGGGCGACCTCGCTCACCTTGACCACGATCGGGCAGCCCGCGGCAAGCGCCGCCCCCGCCTTCGCGGCGATGATCTGGAGCGGAAAGTTCCACGGCGCGATCGCGCCGACCGTGCCGATCGGTTCCCGCACCGCGCGCGCCCGTAGCGCGTCGGCCTCCCAGTCGATCTGCTCGATCTCGGCCGGGATACGCCGCAGGTGGTCGACGGCGGCCAGGACCTGGTCGGCGCGGCTCTGGTCGATCGGGGTGCCGACCTCACGCGCCTCCAGACGGGCCAGCTCGTCGACCCGGTCGGCGAGGCGGTCGCCGAGCGCGGCCAGCATCCTGCCGCGCTCCTCGCGGGGGGTGCGCGCCCAGCCGGGTGCCGCGGCGCGCGCCGCGGCGACGGCGGCGGCGACGTCGGCCGAGTCGGCGCAGGCCACCTCCGCCAGCGCCTCACCGGTCGCGCTGTCGGTGACGGTGACCCGCGCGCCGCCGCGGGCGGCGACCCACTCGCCGTCGATGAAGAACCTGTCGACAACCGCATCGTTGACCACCGACACCGCTTACCTCCTCGTCTCGCACGTTCGCAAAAACCGACGATTCATATTATTATCGGATTTATCGCCTGGAAGAACTGGTACGGGAATGTTCGGTGCGACCCGCGGCAGACGCTGCGTCCCGCCTCGGTGGACGAGCTGGCGACCGCGCTCGCCGGCCGTGCGGCGGCGGGAGGGAAGGCGCGGGTCGCGGGCGCCGGCCATTCGAACGTCCCGATCGCCTGCTCCGACGACCTCCTGCTCGACCTCGGCTCGCTGCGTGGCCTTCGCGCGGTGGACGCGGAGGAGAAGACGGCGACCTTCGCCGCGGGAACCGTGATCGGCGAGATCGGCGACGCGCTCTGGGCGCACGGCCTCGGCCTGCGCAACCAGGGCGACATCGACTCCCAGCAGATCGCCGGCGCGATGGCGACCGGCACCCACGGCACCGGGGTCGAGCTGACCAACTTCGGCGGCGCCCTGGTCGCCGCCACGCTCGTCACGGCGGCTGGTGAGACGCTCACCGTCGACGCCGGGGAGCCGCGGCTGCTCGACGCGCTCCGCACCTCGATCGGCCTCCTCGGCGTGCTCACCGACGTGACCCTCCGCGTCCGCGATTCCTACTGCGTCGAACGCACCTGGACCGGGATGTCGTGGGAGGAGTTCGGCGAGCGCTGGCGCGACCTCCTCGCCGACAATCGCCACTTCACCTTCTTCTGGAATCCCTACGACGACTCCGCCTCGCTCTTCGGCCTGCCGCCGGCGCCGGGCGGCGAGGTCCAGGTGAAGCTGATGAACGAGCGACCGGCCGACGCCGCTCCCCGGGGCAGCGGTCGCCACGAGGACCCCGAGCCGCACGTTGGCCGCTCCTACCGGGTCTTCGCCGACACGTACGACCCCTATTTTGCCGAGCTCGAGTACCTCGTCGACGTCGAGGACACGATCGCCGCCGTCGACGACATCCGCACCTTGATGGCGGTCCACCATCCCGAGCAGCGTTGGTCGGTCGAGTGTCGGTTCACCGCCGGCGACCCCGGCTGGCTCAGCCCGGCCTACGACCGTCGGTCCTGCGTCATCTCCTGCTCGGGCGACTACCGCGAGGACTACCTGCCGTTCCTGCGCGACTGCGACCGCGCCCTCGCGAACTACGGTGCCCGCCCGCACTGGGGCAAGCTGCACTTCCCCGAGCGCGGGCGCTGGGAGCGGCTCTACCCGCGCCTGGACGAGTTTCGGGCGCTGCGCGACCGCCTCGACCCCGGGCGGGTCCTGGTCAACGACTGGCTCGAGCCGCTCGCCGGCGGCTGAGGGCGCGTCCCGCGACACGGTGGCCAAACGGCGCATCGAGATCTTGGCCCGACGTCCAAAGCAGCCACTTCAGGGAACCGACAAGCTGCTTGACACCTTGAAGGATATGATTAACATACGATCCGATGAATCTGGACGCGGCGGTGGGAGGCCGCCGTGCACTGCCCGGATCAATCGAGGAGAGAGGAACTAATGGAGCAGTCCGCCACGTCCGTGCCATCCGAAGCTCCGCGTCTATACACGCGGAAATCGTCGGGCCTCGTTCGCGAGATCTCCGGCACCGCCGCGCTGATGGGGAGCGTCTGCATCGTCAACCTCCCGATCGCGGCGGTGACGCTGATGCTGCTGCCCTTCGCCTTCCCCGGCGCGAGCATGATCCTCTCGGTCCTGATCTCGCTGATCCCGGCGGCGATCCTGGGCGGGGTCTACGTCCTCTTCGGCATCATGATGCCCCGCTCCGGCGGGGACTACGTCTTCAACGGACGGGCGCTGCATCCGGCCGTCGGCTTCGCCGCCAACTTCAACTTCGTCGTCTGGAACCTGCTCTTCGCCGGGATCGAGGGATCCTGGATCTTCACCGTCGGCCTCTCGGGGCTGTTCGGCAGCATCGGGGCCCTCACCGGTAACACCTGGTGGGACACGGCGGCGTCCAACATCTCGCAGGAATGGGTCGCCTTCATCGGCGGCGCGATCGGGCTGCTGATCGTCGCCTGGCTGCTGACCAACACGGTCCGCGCCCTGCAGGTGATGAAAGTGGCGTTCAGCATCGGCATCACCCTGGTCGTCATCACCGTGATCTGGACCCTCTTCATCCCGCACGGCACCTTCGTCGGCAACATCGACCACGTCACCTCCTACAACGGCGTGATCTCCAACGCGGCGAAGGAAGGCTTCACCCAGCCGCACAGCTGGACCGCCTTCTCGCCGACGGTCTCCGGCGTCGCGCTGGTCTCGCTGGTGACCCTCTTCGTCATGTTCGCCACCTACACCGGCGGCGAGGTGAAGAACGTCCGTCGCTCGATCCCGATCTCGATCTACGGCTCGCTGGCGGTCGGCGGCTTCATCTTCGCGCTGATGGCGTGGGCCGCGGTGAAGACCTGGACGCCTGACTTCGTCTCCGCCACGCAGGCGCTGAACGGCACCGGCGCCTACCCCTTCAGCGCCGAACCGACCTTCAACACGATCGCCTCGATCGGCAGCGGCTCGACCGTGTTCGCCTTCATGATCAACATCGGGTTCCTGCTGCTGATGGTGGCGAACATGATCTTCACCCAGATGGCGATGACGCGATGCATCTTCGCCTGGTCGATGGACCGGGTGACGCCGGACAAGGTGGCCCAGGTCTCCTCGCGCACCCACGCGCCGAACTGGGCGATCGCGATCGGCACAGCCGGCGCGCTGATCGGCCTCGCGGTCTTCGTCTTCACCAGCTTCAGCGAATTCCTCGGCGGCACCACGCTCGGCTTCCTGTTCACCTTCCTCGTCACCGGCCTGGCCGCGGTCGTCTTCCCCTTCCGCCGCAAGGACCTCTACGAAAAATCCCCGGTGAAGCCGAAGATCTTCGGCGTGCCGCTGCTCTCCGTGCTCGGCGTCGCCTCGATCATCGCGATCGGCCTGATCGCCTACGCCTACATGACCAACGAAACGTATGGCTCGAACACCACCCGCGCCTACGGGGTATTCCTCGGGGCCTGGATCGTCGGGTTCATCTATTACGGGCTGGTCCGCGTCGTCCGCAAGCGCCAGGGTGTAGACCTATCCTTGAGCGCGACGACGCTTCCCCCCGACTGAGCGACGCGACATGGGACTGTTCAACCGCAAGCCGAAGCCCGATCTTCGGATCCTCTTCGTGACCGACGTTCACGGCAGCAACGTCTGCTTCCGCAAATTCGTCAACGGCGCGAAGGCCTACGACGCGCAGGTGCTGATCCTCGGCGGCGACGTCGCGGGGAAGCGGCTGGCGCCGCTGATCAAGAACGGGGACGGCCGCTACGAGGGGACCCTCGGCCACAAGACGCTGCGACTGGAGACCGAGCGTGAGCTCGCCGAGTTCGAAGCCGACGCGGGCGACGCGGGCCTCTACACCTACCGCACCACGCACGAAGAGATGGAGCAGGTCTCCGCCGACGAAGCGGCGCTCGAGGGGCTGATGGAGAAGCTCGCGGGCGAGCGCCTGGCGGAGTGGCTGGCGCTGGCCGAAGACCGGCTGCCCGCGACCGGGGCCAGGCTCTTCGTCAACTGCGGCAACGACGACCCCTTCTCGCTCGACACGATCATCGAGGAATCGGCGGCGACGTTCCTCGAGGGCAAGGTCGTCGAGATCGACGAGGGGCGCCACGTCGCCAGTCTCGGCTTCGCCAACCAGACCCCTTGGGAATGCCCCCGCGACGTCCCCGAGGAGGAGCTCTCGCGCCGGCTCGACGCGGAGCTGGCCGACTGGAGCGAGGACCGCGGGCAGCTGATCTTCAACTGCCACTGCCCGCCCTACGACTCCGGCCTCGACACCGCCCAGCAGCTGAACCCCGACCTCTCGCCGGTGACCGAGGGCGGGCAGCCGGTGCAGGGCCCGGTCGGCAGCACCGCGGTCCGCGCCGCGATCGAGCGCTACCACCCGATCCTCTCGCTCCACGGTCACATCCACGAGAGCAAGGCGGCGACCAGGATCGGTCCCACGTTGGCGATCAACCCCGGCAGCGAGTACCCGGAGGGCGTGCTGCGAGGAGCCGTCGTCGACCTCGACCAGGACGGCGTCAACTCCTATGTCCTGACGAGCGGGTAAGCACTCCTCGTGGCCGACACGCTCCAGCCCGAACAGCAGCAGATGCTGACCCAGGCCCGCGAACTGATCGCGGGGGCCAACGAGCAGGGGGTCACGCTGCGGGCCCTCGGCGGGATCGCGATCGCCTGCCAGTGCCCTTCGGCGCTGGTGCCGCCGCTCGCCCGCTCCTGGAAGGACCTCGACCTGGTCGCCCTCTCGAGCCAGCGCGCCGAGGTCGAGGAATACCTCGAATCGCGGGGCCTGCAGGGGGACACGCACTTCAACGCCCTGCACGGCCACCAGCGGATGAACTTCGTCCACGTCGAGAAGCGCTTCGACATCGACGTCTTCGTCGACCGGCTGGTGATGTGCCACACGCTGGATCTCTCCGACCGGCTGGACCTCGACGACCACACGCTCGACCCGGCAGACCTGCTGCTCTCCAAGCTCCAGGTGGTCGAGACCAACGCGCGCGACTACCTCGACATCGCGGCGCTCCTCAACGACAACCAGATCGACCGCGGGCGGATCGTCGAAGTCCTGGCGCGCGACTGGGGCTGGTGGCGGACGGCGACCGAGGTGCTGCGACGCTCGGCCGACTACGTGGCGTCCCTGGAAGGCTTCGAGGGCCAGGAGCGGGTGCTCGCGCAGATCGCCGAGCTGGAGGCGGAGATCGAGGCGGCGCCGAAGTCACGCGGCTGGCGGATGCGGGCGAGGCTGGGCGAACGCAAGCGCTGGTACGAGCTGCCCGAAGAGGAAGAAGAGGGGATCTGAGGGCGAAGGTGGCGGCGAAGCCGAGCCCCGCCTACGTCGCCGACTCCGACGGAGCGCTGCGGCTCGATCCGGCGGTCTTCGCGCGGATCGCCGCGGCGGGCCGTGAGCCGGTCGAGTCCTTCGCGATCCCGGTCCGCAGCGGGCGCGCCTGGGAGGTCCCGGCAGGCCATGTCTGCCGCTTCTCGGTGATCGAGGGCCCGCAGGTGCTCGACCTGAACCTGTGGCATCGGCACGATCCGCGCGAGCGCTTCTGGGCGGCGCGGACGCGGCAGTTCTACGGTGCCCACGTGAACGTCGGCGACCGCCTGTTCTCGACCCTCCCCTTTCTCCGGCCCTTGGCGACGATCGTCACCGACACGATCGAATACGGGATCGACGAGGACGGCGCGGGCTGCCACGACCTGCTCGGCACCCGCTGCGACGGCTACGTCGGGCGGATGCTCTCGGGCGGCCCGATGTACGACTTCCACTGTCACTCGAACCTGACCCGGGCGGTGCTGCCATGGGGCCTCTCGGAGCTCGACGTGCACGACGTGATCAACGTCTTCCAGGTGACCGGCCTGATGCCTGGCGACGAGCGCTACTTCATGAAGCCCTGTCCGGCGAAGGTGGGGGACAGCTGGGAGATCTTCGCCGAGGTCGACCTGCTCCTCGCCGCCTCCACCTGTCCCGGCGGCGACCTCTCGGTGCCGCTCTGGGGGCCGGGGTCGGGCGCCGAACCGCCCTGCCACCCGATCGGCATCGAGGTGTTCCGGCTCGAGGACGGTGCCCTGGAGGGCTGGGAGCCGCCCGCGACGGCGCTGCGCGCGGGCGTCGACGGGCTCCGCCACGGGATGCGCGGCCCGGCCGCCCATCCCGGCCTCTCCGGCGCCGGCTGAGGAGGCGTCCCCGCCTCAGCGCAGCGGCGTGTCCTCACCGGCGAGCCGAAGGCCCGCCCAGGCGCTCACCTGGTTCGCGGTCAGCACCGGCTTGCCGACCGCGGCTTCGAGCTCGTCCAGCCCGCGCACGGTGTGGAGGGCGGTGTCGGGGACGAGCACGGCCTCGGCACCGGGCGCGTCGCCCGCCTGGACGAGCCGCGTCACCGCCGCGGGGTCGACCCGACCGGCGTCGGCCGCGGTCGGGATGTCGTTGGCGCGCAGGCCGAGCACCTCGATCCCGGCCTCGCCGAGGAAGGCCTCGAAGCGCTCCGCGACTTCGGCCGGGTAGGTGGCGGCGATGCTGACGCGATCGATCTCGAGCGCGGCGATCGCGTCGAGGAAGGCGAGCGAGGTGCTGGTGGCCGGGACCCCGGCGACCGCCCCGAGCTTCGCCGCCTGCTCGCGCGCCCCCTCGAGGCCGTAGACGAAGCTGCCGCTGGTGCAGGCCCAGACCAGCGCCGCCGGCCGCCGCGGCGCCAGGCTCTCGGCGCCCGCCGCCAGGCGCCAGTCCGTCCCCAGCTCGTGCAGCGAAGCGACCGTGTGCCGATCCTCGTGGATCGGCGTCTCGACGATCGCCGCCTCGACCGCCCCGTCCGGGAAGCGCGTCGCCACCGCCCACTCGAGATCGTCCTCGGCGACGCCGAGGCCGGGGTAGAGGAAGCCGACGATCTTGGCGTCCGGAGAGCGGATATGATGATCATATCCATGAAGGGGATCGCACTCAACACGCTGATGTACGCGTCCGGCTTCGCCTGGGTCCCCTGCCGCTCGCTCGAGGACACGGTGGAGAGCGTCGCCCGGCTCGGCTTCGACGCGATCGAGATCGCCGCCTGCGCGCCGCACGCCTATCCGCCCTACGTCGACGCCGGCAGCCGCGCCGCGATCCGCCGCCACGTCGCCGACGCCGGGCTGGCGATCAGCGGCATCTGCTCCTGCCCCGGCGGCGGCCCCGGCTTCAATGCCGCCTCGCCCGACGACGCCGAGCGCCAGGCGGGCCTCGCCTACTCGGTCGAATGCCTGCAGCTCGCCCACGACCTGGAGGCGCCGCTCGTCGTCTGGCTGGGTGGATGGACGCGGTTCGGCCAGGGCCATGCCGACGCCTTCGAGCGCGCCGCCGACTCGCTGCGGGCGCTGCTCGAGCAGGCGCGCCCGCTCGGGGTGAAGGTGGCGGTGGAGGCGACCTCCGAGATCGCCGACGTGCTCGAGAACGTCGGCGACACCCTGCGTCTGCTCGATACCGCCGGAGCCGATCCGGAGATCGCCGGGGCGCTGGTCGACACGCTGCCGGTCTTCTTCGAGCAGGACGAGCCGGCGGCCCAGTTCGCCGAGGCCGGGGACCGCCTCCTCCACGTGCACCTGCAGGACCTCGAGGGCGATCCGCCCGGCACCCACAACGACTTCCGGTCCCTGCTCGGCCAGCTCGAGCGGCAGGGCTACGACGGCTGGCTGACGATCGAGACCGGCTACGCGAAGCGCCTCGTCGACCCCGACGGAGAGGCCCGCCGGGCGCTCGCCCACATCCGCGAGTCGCTGCCGACGCCGTCGACCTGAGCCCGCCGCTCAGGCGCCGATCTTGTCGGCCAGCTCGTCGAGGCCGCGTCGCCGCGCCACCTCCAGCAGCTTGCCGAGCTCCTCGTCGCGGACCGGCACCCCCTCGCGTGAGCGGCGTAGTTCCTCTTCGTGGGCGCTGCGGCCCGGCAGGCGGACGCCGTCGCCGTCCCGCGCCGGCGCCGAGCCTTCGAGCGCCCGCGCCAGGGCGTCGGTCGAGGCGGTGAACGCGCCGAGCCCGCCGAAGGCGCCCGGGTCGAGGGCCAGCAGGCAGTGGCCGTGCCGCCAGGGTCGCTCGCCGCTCGGCTCGTAATCGTTGGCCCAGGAGCCGTCGACGCCCGCCAGCGCCGAGCACATCACCTCGACGATCAGGCTCATGCCGAACCCCTTCGGGCCGAGCGGCAGGAGGGCGCCGTCCAGCTTCGACTCGCGCTCTTCGACGTCGACGACGATCTTCGACGGGTCGTCGCCGTACTCGCCGTCGGGGGAGACGATGCCGGGGAACGGCAGCCTGCCGCCGTCGCGGGCGGTGCGGATCGCGTCGCCCATCGAGAAGGCGCTGGTCGCCATGTCGATCACGATCGGGAAGCTCGCCTCGCCGGGGAAGGCGACGCTGATCGGGTTGGTGCAGAGGAGGGGATCGCGGCCGCCCCACGGCGCGACGACCGGCTTGCCGTTGCTCATCGCGACGCCGACCATGCCGTGATCGAGGGCCAGCAGGCTGTAGGCGGAGGCCATCGCGAAATCGCCCGAGTTCCTGACCGCGACGCAGCCCAGCCCGGTTCGCGTCGCCTTCTCGATCGCCATCTCCATGCAGCGCGTGGCGACCACCTCGCCGGCGCCGAAGCCGGCGTCGACGACGGCGACCGCGGGCGCGTCGCTGACCAGTTCCGGCTCGACCCCGAAGCGCATCTGCCCGCTCGCCAGCATTTCGTCGTGGTAGGGCAAGAGCGCCGAGCCCTGGGTCGAGTGCCCGCGCAGGTCGGCCCGCAGCAGGCAGTCGCGGAAGATCGCGGCTTCTTCCTCGTCGGCCCCGTGCGCCAGTCCCACGCCTTCGTAGATCTCGCCGAGAACGGCGGCGCTGACGATCATCTAGATATGATCATATGACAAAAGTTCGCGGCGCTGGCGGGAGCCGACCCTTCGTCACCGCGGTTTCGCCTATACAATGCCGCGTTCGGGGTCGGCTCTGCCTGCCCTCTGACCGCCCTCCGGGGCGCCGCGGCTGGGTAGCTCAGTTGGTAGAGCACTCGACTGAAAAGCTTGGTCTTCTGAGTTCGATCGCCAGAGTGTGTGATCCCGAAATAGCTGCAAATCAGGCTCTTAGGCGCGGGCGTTCGCGCTTGGCGACGCGGCGGAAACTGCCTCGGATCCGACTCGTGACCCAGTGGTGACCCAATCGGAGTGATGCTGTCGCCTCGGCCGTGACGCGCTTGGGTTGGGCCTACGCACGACGCGAAGCGGCAGTCCGTTTGAGATTTTCCGGACCAAGACCACTGGACCGTTCGTGGTTGCGCCGCTACCTTCGACGTCTGATGCCCACGTAGCTCAGTCGGACAGAGCGCCCGTCTTGTAAGCGGGAGGTCGCGGGTTCGATCCCCGCCGTGGGCTTCGGGCTCCCGGAGGTGGTGTCCGGGGATGTCTTCATCTTGGGACCCGTGCTTCTCGACGGCTACGTGAGGGTCTCCCAGGTGGCCGGGCGCGGGGGCGAGTCCTTCATCTCCCCATCGGTGCAGAGGGAACAGATCGAAGGCTGGGTCGCCGCGAACGGGGCGACCCTGGGCCTCGTCTTCGAGGAGCTCGACGAGAGCGGCGGCCGCCGCGACCGGCCCAAGTTGATGGAGGCCCTCGGTCGTGCCGAGCAGGGCCTCTCCCAGGGCATCGTCGTCGCCAAGCTCGATCGCTTCGGCCGATCCCTCGTCGACGGTCTGGCCAACATCGAGCGGTTGAGCGGTGCCGGGGCCACGTTCGTCAGCGTCCAGGACGGCCTCGACATCTCCACGCCGACCGGGAAGCTCGTGACCCGGATCATGCTCTCGATGGCCGAGTGGGAGCTCGACCGGATCCGGGAGAACTGGGCGATCGCCCGCTCACGGGCCGTCGCGCGGGGTGTCCATCCGGGTGTCGCCCCGATCGGCTACCGGCGGCGGAAGGACGGGCGCCTGGCGAAGGAGGAGCCCGCCGCCTCGGTGATCGGGGAGGTGTTCCGGCGCCGTGCCGAAGGAGAGACGTTGAAGGCGCTGCTCGACCTGTTGAACCACAGCGGGTTGAAGACCAAGCGTGGGAGCGAGGTCTTCGTCGAAAGCTCCTTGCGGGGCATGCTCTCCAACCGTGTCTATCTCGGCGAGGTCCATGCGGCCGGCCAGGTCACCACGGGAGCCCACGATGCGATCGTCGATCGTGCGACCTGGCAGTCGGCGCAGCGTCCTCTGCGCTTCGAGAGCAACCGCAGGACGAGTCTGCTCGGTGGCCTCCTACGTTGCGGTAGCTGCCGGATGAAGATGTCGGTGGAGTCCGGGGTGTTCCGCCACGGCTCGCGCGGCGGCGTCTATCGCTGCCCGGGGCGCACGAGCGCGGGGCCCTGCCCCTCCCCCGCCCGGGTTCGTGGGGAAGAGATCGAGGGCATCGTCGAGGCCATGATCCTCACGTCCTTCCCCCGGGGAAGGTCCTACGCAGGATCCTCGGTGACCGCCGCGGCGAGGTCGGCCCTGGTGCGGGCCGAACGGGCGCTCGAGCGCTATCGCGACGATTCGGGCGCGGTCACCACCCTCACCCCCGAGAACTTCGCCGGGGGTCTGGCCAGGCGGCAGGCCGATGTCGAGCGCGCGGCCGTGCGCCTCGGTGCGGCGCAGGCGAAGGACCGGGCCGGCGACCTCGTCGACCCCGAACTTGCCGACGCGTGGCCCGAGCTGTCGATCGCCGAGCGCCGCGCGAGGATCGACACCCTCCTCGACGCCATCGTCGTCCTGCCCGGCAAGGAACCCGTCGTCGAGCGGGCCTTCGTCCTACCACGCGGCGTCGGGCCGGTGGACTTCCCACGCAGGGGAAGCCCGATCGGCTCGGTCCGGCCCTTCGAGCCTCGTGCCTGCCCGGGCGCCCGACGCCTTCGCCGACCGCGGCGACTGGTCCCACGACGTATCGAGGACGAGCTGCGGGCGTGGCGCGGCGCCGAGGACCGGTGGCCGACCTACGTCGAGTTCCTCCTCGCCGGCCGGGCGCACCTCCACCACCAGGTGGTCGCATTCGGCGGCGTCTCCTACTGGGCCCACCGTCTCGGTTGGGGCGATGTCCCTCGTATGACGGCATGGAACGAGGAGACGATCGAGGCCGGCCTCCGTCCTCTCCTCGCCGGTCGCGCGGTCTGGCCTTCGGCCGTCGAATTCGAGAGCGCCGGACTCGGCGGCCTCCGTCGGGCCGTCATTCGCCATGGCGGTATCGCCCATTGGGCGGGGAGCCGGGGATTGGCGATGCGACCCGGTGCGACGCCCGGGCGCTGAGAGGCCATCGGGCCGGGGTCGAGCCCGCGTCCCGGACTGCGAGCCGGCCCGGCGACGGACCTGGGACACGGTTGGAGGGACCGGATAAATCAAACAGTGATCTCTGTCTGCTTGTAAGTTTTCCGATCATTTGGTAGAAACACCGCATCCGAGATGCCTACGGGACGGCGGGCATCGGGGCGGAAGGGGATCTGATGGCGTGGGAACTCGCGGATGGATGCGGGCCGGCGGCGGGGGACCGCCGGGTCGAGTCGGGAGCGTTGTACCGGAAACTGAAGCCGGGTCCGGGAAGACCGCGGTCCGACGTCCGGGAGAACCAACGCGCCCGCCTGTTGGCGGCGATGGTCGAGTCGGTGGCCGAACGGGGCCTCGACGGCACGACCGTGGCGGGGCTCGTCGGGTTGGCGGGCGTCTCCAAGGCGAGCTTCTACGAGCAGTTCGACGACAAGGAGGCCTGTTTCCTCGTCGCCTATGACACGGCCCTCAGGGAGGTCGCGCGGTGCGCCCTGGTCGGCGAGGGGAAGGAGACGGAGGATCGCGAGCGCCTCCGGGGCGGTATCGCGGCCATCGCCGAGCTGATCGTCCGCGAGCCGAAGGCGGCGCGGTTGGTGCTGATCGACGGTCTCACGGCCGGCCCCAGGATCCGGGAGCATGTGCGGCGGCGCCTCGGACTCCTGGAGACCCTGCTCGGCGATCGCCTCGCCTCCGAGGGCGAGGTCCCCCGGCTGCCCGTCGCCGTGCTGAAAGGCATCATCCGGGGTATCGCGTCATGTGCCCGCGGCAACGTCCTCGCGGGTAGGACGGATTCGCTCCCGGCCCTCGTCGACCCGCTGGTCGACTGGATCCTGGCCTTCGACCCCGACGACAGCCGTCGCGCCTTCTCGGGTGCTGACAGCTCCTACGCGGTCCCGCCCGCCTCCGGCGCCTCGCCCCTGGACCGGGGCGAGGCCCAGGGAGACCGTGCCTGCATCGTCGCGGCGACCGCGCGGATCGCCGCGGCCGAGGGCTTTGCGGCATTGACGCCTTCGCGCATCAGCCGGGCCGCGGGCGTCCCCCGCCGGAGCTTCGACGACGCCTTCGGGGACGTCGGCGCCTGTTTCCTCGCCTCCGTCGAGGAGGTCCTCGGGCCTCTCCTCGTGGAGGCCCGTCGGGCGGCTCAGGAGGAGGAAGCGTGGCAGGACGGGGTGCTGGCGGCGCTCCGCCGACTCACGTGTGATTTCGCCCGGACGCCTCACCTCGCGCGTCTAGCCTTCGTCGAGATCCCTTCCGCGACATCGGTCACCCTGGGTTGGAACCAGGACAGGATCGCCCTGGCGGGGGAGGCGCTTTTCGCCGATGCTCCCGCCGGGCTACGCCCGGCTCCCGTGGTGGCCCACGCCACGGTGGCGATGATCTGGGGACTGCTGATGGATCAGGTGGCGGCCGGGCGGACCACCCGACTCCCCGGGATCGCCGATCAGCTCGCCTACGTCGCCGTCGTCCCGGTCCTCGGGTCCCGGACCGCGGCCGGGACCTCGGGCCGCGGCCGGGCCGACGCCGCCGTGGCCGCCTGATCCCACGGACGGGCGCACTCTTCCTCTTCCTCGCATACCGGCGCCGGGGCGTAGCGGTACTCGGTGGATCCGCACCCCGGCGCCGGCCGATACCCGACCGGACCGGGGCCCGGGGGGCGACCCCAACGTACAGCGTGGGAGGACGGAGGAACGATGTGTGCCGCCTCCTGACCCGGAGATATGAACCGTCCGCCTCCGACGCTGGACAAGAGGTATGCGGACCGAAGACACTCCTCGCCGAGGGTCGTCCCGAAGCGGCGGCCCCAGGGAGAGACCGACCGTACTCGGCAGGGGTGGATCCGGCCGATCCGGTCGGCGATACACGACCAGAAGGGAAACAGTATGAAGCGATTTGTTAGGTCGCTGGGTGTGCTCAGCGTCGTCGTATTCGCACTCGCGGCGGTTTCGGTCGCCAGCGCGTCGGCCGCGAACCATTTCAAAGCCAGCGAAACGGGGACGCTGACCGGCACCCAGACCAGCAGCCAGGTGTTCACCACCGGTCCGGGCAAGGAAGTCGTCTGCTCGACCGCGACGACCACCGGGAACGTGACGGAAACCGAAGCCGAAGAACAGAAAGTCGCAGTCTCCTACAGCGGCTGCAAAGCGTTCGGGTTCGCCAGCGCGACGGTGTCGAAAGCGGAATACATGCTGCACGCCAACGGCGAAGTCGACGTCCTGAACACGATCACGATCAGCGTCCCTCTGGGCGGCTGCCACGTGACCGTCGCACCGCAGGAAGGCCTGAGCTCGGTCAGCTACGCCAACACGCCGTCCGGCGAGATCACCGAGTCGAGCTCGGTGAGCGGCATCGAAGAGACCAGCAGCGGCTCGCTCTGCGGCTCGTCTGGTCCCAACGCCTCCTACACCGGCTCCAACGTCGTTCACCTTGGTTCCGGTCCGCCGTCGTCGACGCTCGAATGGGTCGAATAGCACGATCTAGTCGAGTATCGGCTGTTGTTCGCATCAAAGGGGGTGGCGGGCTTCTGCCCGCCACCCCCTTTCGGATCGGTCGGACGCGACGCGAAAGATCGCCACCAGTTTCTGCTTGACACGATCTCGTGTATCGCTATAAACTGCATCAGCCTCAAAGGGTACGAGGCTGCCTCGGAGTTGCTCCGAGGATCACAGGGACAGGGAGATGTACGTCAGGGAACAGCCAGGGGGCGATCCGGGGATGGGCCGACACAGGCTCGTATCCAGGTATCTGAAGCCCGTCGGTGGCCGCTCTTCGTCGTAGGGGCTCTCGGCTCCGCTGAAAAGGAAACCGGGTCGGTAGGAGCCTCGTTCTCCGCCGCGTGAAGTCAAGGAGGAACCGAATGTCGTTGGCCAGGATCCATCAGAAGCTGGGCACCGCCGGCTTCGTCATCTCGATCGTGGCGTTGGTCGCCGCGCTCGGCGGGGGGGCCTACGCCGCCAATGGCGGTCTGACCGGCAAGCAGAAGAAGGAAGTCACGGCGATCGCCAAGCACTACGCCGGTAAGCGCGGCCCGCGGGGCAAGAACGGCCAGAACGGCCAGAACGGCGCCAACGGGGCGCAGGGAGAAAAAGGCGCGACGGGCGCCGCCGGGGGGACCGGCGGTACCGGTCTCACCGGTGAAAGAGGAGAAAAGGGCGAAAAGGGCGAAAAGGGCGAAAAGGGAGATACCGGAGCCAAAGGTGCCACCGGCGCCGCGGGCGAAAGCCCCGTCGTCCTCCCGTTGGCGGCGTCCAACGGAAGTGGCCACTGCGAAGAAGGCGGCGCCAAGATCGTCGGCGCGGTCGATCCGGCCAATGAAGAAGCCTACGCGTGCAACGGATCCGGAGGCTCTGTAGGCGGCTACCCTGAATTCCTGCCCTCGGAACGCAGTGAGTCCGGCTTCTGGGAAGTGCAGGGGGAAAACGGATACATCTTCGCCGGATCGATCGCGGTGAGCACGATCTCCTTCTCGCTCCCGTTGGAAACCGCACCGACCGAAACCATCCTCGTCGCGGAAACCCCGACGTCCGGCGAAGAAGCGAAGTGCCCGGGTAACGCGGCAGAACCGAAAGCCACGGAAGGCGTCCTCTGCCTCTACTCGTTCGGCTCGCCGAATCCTACGCTTGAAAGTGGGGTTCCGTTCCAGTTCGGTGCGGCGCTCTACTTCCAACAGACCGCCGAAGGGTTCGGTAGCTGGGCGGTTACTGCCGAATAGTCGAGTCGCAGTCCCCCTCGGCCACGTGCGGCCGAGGGGGACCGATCAGGTCGACCGAATTGCGAAGGAGAGGCTGGGGAAATCGTGAACAGAGCTGGTGCGTTCAAGTTGATTGTGCTGTTGGCCGTGGCGGGCGCAGCATTGTTCGTCGCCCCGGCCTCCGGATCTGCCGCGCCTCACTTCAAATGGAGCGAAACGGGGACGCTGACCGGCACCCAGACCAGCAACCAGGTGTTCACCACGGGCCCGGGCAAGGAAGTCGTCTGCGCTACCGCGGCGACCTCCGGGACCATTACGGAAGCCGAAGGCGAAGAGCAGAAGTTCGCGGTCTCCTACAGCGGCTGCAAAGCGTTCGGGTTCATCAACGCGACCGTGTCGAAAGCGGAATACATGCTGCACGCCAACGGCGAGGTCGACGTCCTGAACACGATCACGATCAACGTGCCGCTCGGCGGCTGCCACGTGACCGTCGCACCGCAGGAAGGGCTGAGCTCGGTCAGCTACGCCAATTCGCCGGCCGGTGAGATCACCGAGTCGAGCGCGGTGACCGGCATCTCCGAGACCAGCAGCGGCTCGCTCTGCGGCTCCTCGGGTGCCAACGCCTCCTACACCGGTTCCAACGTCGTTCACCTTGGCTCCGGTCCGCCCTCGTCGACGCTCGAATGGGTCGAATGACGATGGCCGCGATCGGGAAGTTGATCGGGCAGGCCGACCGCCGGCAAAGCCTCCGTGCACATGCTTCGGACCTCTCCTGTCGGGCCTACGCAGTGGCGATCATCGTGACCGCCTGCCTCGCGTTCGCCGGGGCCTCTACCCCTGCCTCGGCGGCGACCTGCCCGAACGAAGCGATCCGCGAAGGACAGGGCGCTGCCGGGGTGGCTCTCCCTGGATGCCGCGCATACGAGCTGGTGAGTCCGAAGAGCGTCCCCTGGACCGCAAATACCGGGAAAGTGCCCATCGGCGCGAGGGCGGCCGATGACGGAGACGCGATGGGCTACTTCACCTACTACCCCTACCAAGGTGCGACCAGCGCAGGCCTTTTCTACCGCGCCCGGCGAGGGGGCACAGGATGGTCGTTGGAAACCATGTCCCCGCAGACCGTGCCCGGCGGTGTCAACAACAAGACGAGCTGTGAACGCACCGAACTCCACTACTCGGCGAGCCTGGAAGCCAGTCTCTTGAGCATCGGCTTCGAAATCAAGGAAGTGCTGCCGGGCGAATCCTTCTGCCTCCGCCCGGCGTCGGAACTGGCGGCAGGGGAACCCGTCGGCTTCCGCAACCTGCTCAGACGCAGCGTGCCCGAAGGCGCATACGAACTTGTGAACCTCACCCCCAGCGGCGTGGAGCCGGGCAACGCCCAATTCCAAGATGCCTCCTCGGACCTGAGCCACATCGTGTTCAGCGAGAAGGCACAGCTGACTCCTGAAGCACCCGCGGGATACGACCTTTACGAGTGGGTCGACGGAGATGTCAAGCTAGTGACGGTCCTCCCCGGCGGAACCCCTGTCCGCGGCGATGTCGCCGGCGCGGTATCCCACGAAGCGTTTGTCGAAGGCACAAAAGGACCAGCGTTTGTGGGGGGCACGGTTACGGGAACGGCACCATTTACCCATGCGGTCTCCGACAACGGTGAAGTCGTGTTCTTCTATGCCGACGGGAACCTCTACGCCCGTCGGAACGCCGGGCAACCACCGACGGCATCAGGGTCGTGCAGCGCTCTCGAACCTGAGAACGCCTGCACTGTGCAGGTCGATGCGACCAAAGGCGCAGGAGAAAGCGGGGGAGGCGTGTTCCAGTACGCCAGCTCCGACGGAAGCAGGGTCTTCTTCACCGACGAAAGCCGGCTGACCAGCAGCGCGACCGCCACCACGGGCAAGCCCGACCTCTACGAATACGACACCTCGACAAAGGCTTTGAAGGACCTAACGGTCACAGCGACCGGTGCGGCGAACGTCCGCGCCTTCAGCGGTGCCTCCGAGGACGGCTCCCATCTCTACTTCATGGCGAAAGGGGTCCTCACCGAAGCACAGAATGCCGACGGAGAATCGGCCGTGGAAGGCCAGCCCAACCTCTATCTGGTCGAAGAAGGAGCGGTGACCTACATCGCCACTCTCGATCCGACCGCCGACGGCAGCGCGTGGGGCGACGAACTCGAACCGGTGGACGGCGAAGTGCCGTTGCCCAGTGCGGGTGCGGGTGCTGCGACCATCCTCGCAACAGCGACATCCCCATCCGGGCGCTACCTTGCGTTCAACTCTGTCCGAGGGCTGGGCGGGGTGGTACCGGGAACCGAGCAGATCTACCTGTTCGATGCGGAGACAGGATCCCTGGTCTGTGCATCATGTCTCCCTGACGGCGCGGCGCCATCCGGAAGCTCTGAACTCCCTGCGGCGATGACGACCGCCGAACAACCGGCGCCGGCATATCTACCCCGTCGCCTGACCGACTCAGGCCAACTCTTCTTCAGCACCGGCCAGGCGCTTCTGCCGGGCGACACGAACGCCGTCTCCGATGTCTACGAATACCGGGCGGGCTCGGGGCTCAACCTGATCTCCGACGGTGCCGGAACCGAGGCGTCCTACTTCTTCGAAGCCAGCGAAGGAGGAGGGGACGTGTTCTTCGGCACCGCCGACGCCCTGGTGCCCTCCGACACAGACAACGCCTTCAACCTCTATGACGCGAGTGTCGAAGGCGGGTTCCCGGAAGCCACGGGATCTGCGGCGCCCTGCTCCGCGGCCGAATCCTGTCGGAGCGCCGGGGCGAGCCCTTCCACGAATCCCACGCCTGCCACCGTCACCGGGTCGAGCGCGGGGAACGTCGCGCCTGCGAAGCACTGCAAGAAGGGTCAGGTCAGGCGCAAGGGTCACTGCGTGAAGTCCCCCAGCCGCCACAAGAAGCACACGAAGCATCACAGGAAGAAGAAGCCCAAGCAGAAGAAGAAGATCCAAAAGGACAAGCGGCGCACCCGTGGGGCCGCGGGAACGGGGGCAGGCCGATGACCGTGGCACTGAGACGACGGCTGTACGGCGGCCCGATCCTCGTCCTATGTCTGCTCCTCGGCTGGCTCGCCGGGTCTGCGAAGGCGGCCCAGGTCGAACATCAGCAGGTCGTCTCCGGCCTGCACACGGCGACGCTCGAGGCGCGGATAGATCCGGAAGGGTCGGCAACCACATGCAGCGCCGAATACGTCTCCCAGGAAGCTTATGAAGAAGGAGGCGAAAGCTGGGGTGCCGCGACCACGGTGGCCTGCGAACCGGCCTCGCTGGGGGCTGGCACCGGGCCGGTCGCGGCCACGGCCGAACTCGACGGTCTGGCCCTGTCGACCACCTACCGCTACCGGTTCGCGCTCGAAGCCGGCGGCACGGAGACCACAGGGGCCGAAGGCGAGTTCGCCACCTTCGGCGTCCAAGGATTCTCGTTCCGCACCGTGGATGCTGCAGGTGAACCGGAAACCCAGGCCGGAGCCCATCCCTATGAACTGGTCACACGGATCGAAGCACCGACCACGCAGGTTGAAGGTGCTGCCAGCAAGACGACCCCGACCGGGACGATCAAGGACATCATCGACGAACTGCCGCCGGGCCTGATCGGCAACCCGACCGCGGTGGCCCGCTGTTCTGCGCGGTCGGCCGAAGAAAACGAATGCAGCGGCGATGCCCAGGTCGGGATTCTCGAAGTCTGGTGGGCCGAAAAGAAAGAAGACAATCCTTTCACCGCCGCCCTCTACAACACGGTCGCACCGGAAGGAACGGCGGCCCGCTTCATCGGAGAAATCAACGGCTCGACCGACGGCACGATCGACAGCAGCGTCCGGAGTGGGCAGGACTACGGGATCACCTCGGGTGGTCTGAACATCAGCGGCAGGACGAACGTCTTCCGCGTCCAGGTGAGGCTATGGGGCGTTCCCGCCAGTCCGCTCCACGATGCCTCCCGCTCGTGTCCTATCCTCGACGGCAAACATCGGCTGGAAACCGGCTGCTCGTCGACGCTTCCAGAACGCCCCTTCCTGCGCAACCCGACCTCCTGCGAAGGGCCCCTCGAGGCTCGCGTGAAGATGGACGCCTACCAGGGCCCGTTGGAGTGGAGTGAAGGTTCGACGACCCTTCCCGCGATGACCGGCTGCGGAGCGATCGGATTCGATCGTCCGGGGCTCGAACCGACGATCGCGGTGACTCCCACCAGCCGGGTCAACGACAGCCCCACCGGCCTCCACGTCGACCTGCACGTGCCCCAGAATGAAGAACCTGAAGGGCTCGCGACCCCGGACCTGAAGGACGCCGTCGTGAAGCTGCCCGCGGGCTTCACGGTCAACCCGTCATCCGCCAACGGGCTGACGGGTTGCACTCGGACCCAGTTCGGGCTGGAAACGGCGGTCGGGGTCACCCCGATCGAAACGACGCCCGGCCCCGCGGAATGCCCGGAGTCATCGAAGATCGGGACGGTCGAAGTCGACACGCCGCTCCTCGACCACCCGCTGCCGGGGGCCGTCTACGTCGCCCAGCCCTACCAGAACCCCTTCGACAGCCTGCTCGCCATCTACATCGGCGTCTACGACCCGGTCTCCGGGGTCGTGATCAAGCTCGCCGGCGACATCGAAATCGGTGCCGAAGGACAGCTGACGACGCGCTTCGACGAAAATCCGCGGCTCCCCTTCGAAGACTTCAAGCTCGATTTCTTCGGCGGCGAACTCGCGGCCCTGAAGACGCCCGCCGCCTGCGGTACCGGAGAGACCGAAGCCACGTTGACCTCATGGGCGGCGCCGGCGGCCGGATCTTCGGTCGCCTCCACCGACCCGAGCAGGGTCGACCAGTCGGTGACGGGCGGATCCTGCCCGACCTCCGCGGGCGCTGAGCCCACGAGCGTCTCCTTCGAAGCGGGATCGGAATCGCCGCTGGCTGGAGCTTTCAGCCCGTTCGTCGTCCATCTCTCGCGACCGGACGGGTCGCAGCAGTTCTCCTCTCTTACCGTGACGCCGCCGCCGGGACTTCTCGGCAGCCTGGCCGGGATCCCCTACTGCTCCGATGCCGCCCTGGCGAGCGCCGCCGCCGAGAGCGGAACCGAAGAGAGGCAGTCGCCCTCGTGTCCGGAGGCCTCGAAGGTGGGGAGCGTCGTGGTCGGGGCGGGTGCCGGTCCGAGGCCCTACTACACCTCCGGCACGGCCTATCTCGCAGGGCCCTACAAAGGCGCGCCGCTCAGCCTCGCCATCGTCACGCCGGCGGTGGCGGGGCCCTACGACCTGGGCGATGTCGTCGTGCGCGCGGCGCTCGTGGTGAACAAGAAGACCACCCAGATCACCGTCGAGAGCGACCCGATCCCGACCGAGCTCAAGGGCATCCCACTCGATGTCCGCTCGATCACGGTGAAGATGGATCGACAGGGCTTCACCGTGAATCCGACCAGTTGCGAAGTGTCGGCCGTCGGAGGATCCCTCACCACCGTCCAGGGGCAGACGGTCCCGCTCTCGAATCGCTTCCAGGTGGGAGGCTGCCGCTCGCTGCCGTTCAAGCCGAGGCTGGCGATCCGGGTGTTCGGCAAGACCAACCGCAATGCCAAACCGCGCCTGCGCGCCGTCCTGCAGACGAAGTCGGGGGAAGCGAACATCCGTCGCGCGCAGGTCAACCTGCCGCATTCCCTCTTCCTGGAACAGAGCCACATCAGGACGAACTGCACGCGGGTGCAGTGGGCCGAAGGCAACGGCAACGGCTCGGCCTGCCCGAAGGGCTCGATCTACGGTCACGCCCGGGCCTTCAGCCCGCTACTCGACGAACCCCTGGAAGGCCCCGTCTATCTGCGGAGCTCCTCCCACAAGCTGCCGGACCTGGTCGCCGCCCTCGACGGTCAGATCGACGTCGAACTCGACGCGAAGATCGACAGCGGCAAGAACGACGGGCTGAGGACGACCTTCGAATTCGTCCCCGACGCTCCCGTCTCGAAGTTCATCCTCGAGATGAAGGGTGGGGGCCGCGGGCTGCTGGTCAACAGCGAACCACTCTGCACGAAGAAGGCCAAGCGGGCCGCGATCGCCAGGTTCGTGGGGCAGAACGGCAAGGTCGAGTCCTTCAAGCCCAGGGTGGCCGCGAGCTGTGGCTCCGCCAAGGGCAAGACGAAGCAGAAGAGGAGCAGCTCCCACCATAGGCGGGGCGCAGGGTCGTAGTTGCGCTCGCCGCGATCCGAGTCCTGCAGTGACCCTTGGGCGACCGCCGAGCTCCCGCCGTGCGGCCGACCGAGCGGAGCCGGTTCTCCCTGGCCTGGCTCCGGCACAGGGTGAGATGGTCCGGGGGGTCGGCCCCCTGCCACCCCTCGGACCGCTCTCCCGAGCCATCTGCCTCAGCGCGCGCCCGGGGTGTGACACCGCCAGGAGCGGGCTGACCGGACGTGCCCAGAAGCGTTTCCTGATTGCGTAGCAGTGCTATAGTAATCGCTGGCGCCTGATTGGTACGTACATGTCGTAGCCATGCCCTTTCGGCGGGACTACGACGGAAGGGATCCGTGCCCTCTCGCGCGCCTAGGGGAACAAACAAAGAGGGAGGCAACACGATGATGTCCAGATACATCGCGCGAATCGCCGGTATCCCACTGGCTGCTCTCGCGGCGTTGGCGCTGGCCGTGCCGATGGCGCAGGCCCAGACGCCGGCTTCGGGTTACTCACAGTTCGCGGGCTGTCCGAGCCCCGCCGAAAAAGCCGGCGTCGAAGTATGCGAGACCACGACGATCTACGGCGGCAACCTGCATATCGGCAACAAAGAAACGCCGATCACCAAGCCGATCACGCTCAGCGGCGGCTTCGGTGGCGAAGGGGGACCCTTCTACTACAACTCGAAGGGCGGCCTCACCAAGGCCAAACAGAAGGTCAATGGCGGCCTCATCGGTCTTACCGGGCTCACCTGGCTGGCCGAAGTCCTGGGCAGTGACGCCCTGACGCTCTACGCGACCGCCGAACTGGCGGGGCAGCCGATCATCACCTCGGCCGAAGACGTCACGCTGCCTCTGAAGATGCACCTCGAAAACAGCACCGGGGTCCTCGGTTCGAGCTGCTACATCGGTTCGTCCTCCTCGCCGGTGATGCTGCACCTGGTGACCGGCACCAGCGGCTCGCTCACCGGTGTCGCCCCGGAATATGAATTCCTGGAAACGGGCATCCTGAAGGCGACCGGCGGGACGTTCGTCGACGGCACCTTCAAAGCACCCGCGGCGAGCGGCTGCGTCCTCAAGTTGCTCGGGTTCATCCCGGTCAACATCGACGGGGTCATCAACCTCGCCTCGGGGCTGCCGGCCAGCTCGGGCAACTACACGTCGCAGAAGTTCAATCTCGAAGTCACCTCTTCGGAATTGGTCTACCCGTAAGCAGCGTCAAGTGTGGTTTGCGCGGGACCCCTGGGTCCCGCGCATAACCTCCATCTGCACTCCCGTCGATCTCCATGCTCCGACGGTTCGAGGTGAAGCGGCGATCCAACACGAGCTGGATCGTCAAGCCGACGATCACGCTGGCATGGACCTCTTGCTGGGATGTGCGCGCACAGGGGTCGGATCGCCGTGCGCGATATCAGCTGTCCTAGGGCAAACCGCTTGACGAACGATGGCGGCGGTGGGTGTGTAAGGGCTTGCGCAGTGCCAGTTTGTTCTAGGTGACCGTGTCGTCAGAACGTCGGTTATCGGGCGACTACGTAAGTGCTCTTTCGGGTGGTTACGTACGGTTGGTTCTCGGTCGCCCGAGGAACGAGCTCAGTCCGGCAGCGCGGTGCTCAGCCGTGGCTCGACCCCCTCGAGGGCCCGGCGCACCCGCCGGTCGAAGCTCGCCAGCTCGGCGCCGAGGCGCTCGGCGGTCGCGATGGCGAAACCGTCGGCGAGACTCACTCCGAGGGCTCGGCGCCGGGCCGCGAGTCGGGCCATCCCGGCGTCCGGGGAGGACGTCCGGATGCCCAGCGAGGCGATGGCGTCCACCGCGGCACGGAGGTTCCGCTCGTCCTCGGCCGGGCGCACCAGCGCCTCGGCGTAATTGACCGTGCAGATCACGAGCTTTGTCCTCGTCGACGCGAACCGGCCGAAGGCCTCACGTGCGGCGGGGTGGTGGGCATCGGCGCGATCGAGCGCCGCGATCACGACGTCGGTGTCGAGGACACAAGTCGGCATCAGGCGCCGCCCGGTGCTCAGCCGCGCTCTTCGGAGCGGAGCTTCTCCAGGTGACCGGGCTCGTAGAGCCCGTCGAAGACGCCCAGCGCGGAGTCCAGATCCGGAGCCGCGCGGTGGACGACGATGCGGTCGACGCCCTCGGCCTCGATCACGACCTCGTCCCCGGGCCGCAGGCCTGCCGCCTCGAGGCTCTCGACCGGCAGGGTCACCTGATGCTTGGTGGAGATACGTGACATGCCTTTACCTTAGCGTAAAGGGGCGCCTCCGTCCACATCGGCGGTGATTATCGGCACCCACGGCATTGTCCTTCGGCGTCGTGGATTCATCGATGGCCCGGCCCGCCCCACGATGCCCCGGCTGGGCGCGACGCCATGCCAGGGCGACGGTGCCCCGACGAAGTCGACTTACGAGGCCTCGGCTCCCACGCCACCTGTCGGCTTCCCGTCACCCATGGTCCTGGGTGGTGAGGCAGCGGACCTCGACGGGGTCGGCCCAACCCATCGCAGGCGTCCACCGTCGATCACGCCTGACGATCTGAGCCGCCGGCTCCTCCCCGTCAACCCTGTCGGATCAACATCTATGTACCTGATTATCTCCATATTGTTTTCGGGACGATCTGACCGGGTAGCTCTGCGCTCGTAAAGAGGACCGGGTCTCAGACCGGTCCGTCGCGTGATCTCGGAGGCGGCCATGCGCCGAGCGGACACGGCCCGTAGGGGGGCCAATTTCAGACCTTCTTCCCCTGTAGTGGTGATGACACCCGCAGGGTCCCCCGAGAACCGCCGCCCGCATCCCTCCGAGGAGCTGCTGCGCACCTTCGCCCGCGAGGGGGTCAGGGGCGGTCCGCTGCGAGCCCAGCTCGCCGACCGCTTCCCCGACCGCCCCGACGACGACATCGAGGACGCCGTCCAGTCGGCATGCGCCGACTTCCTCGCCGAAGGCCAGGGCGTCACCGACCCCCGCGCGGCCTATGCCTGGATCCGGACTGCCGCCCACCATGCCCTCGTCCACGAGCTGCGCCGCCGTCGCCGCTCCGTTCCGGTCGATCCCGGCGAGGGCCCGCTCGGCGAGGCGCCCGCCGAGGATCCCGGACCGGCCGATGAGCTGATCGCCCTGGAGGAGGACGGCGATCTCGAGGTCCTCGTCCGCGAGGTCGCCTCATCTCTCTCGGGCACCCGACGCGAGGTGCTCGCCCTCTGGGCCGCCGGCCGCAGGCGCTCGGAGATAGCCGCCGAGCTCGGGGTCGGCGAGCGGGTGGTGAAGCGCTCGCTCGAGGAGCTGATGGCCGAGGCCCGCTCAACGCTCGCACGGCGGGCGGGCGGGGGTTGCGAGGAGGGCGAGACGATCGTCCTGCGTCTCCTCTGCGGGCTCGCCTCCGCCTCGGAGGCCGCCCGCGCCCGGCTCCATCTCGACGGCTGCGGGCGCTGCTCCACCTTCGCGGAGTCGCTCGAAGCCTGGCGCGAGAAGGCCGGCGCGATCCTCCCGGTGCCGGTCGCGGAAGTCGCCAGCCCGGGCATCCTCGGCCGGGTCGCCTCGAAGGTCGGTGAGGCCGCGGGATCGGTCCGCCGACACGTCCTCGGGGGCGGCGCCCAGGTGAGGGGCCGGGCGGTCGCGGGCGTCGGGACGACCGGTGACCCGACCCCGCTGGCCGGGGTGCGCCCGGGGGCGGTCGTGGCGGTCGTCGCCGGGTGTCTCGCGGTGGGCGGGGGTGCGACCTACTGCGCCCAGCAGGGTGTCGATCCGCTGGGAGCCGCGAAGGGCCTGATCGCCGGGATCGAAGAACCTGCCGAAGAACACCGGCCGGAAGAACCGAAGTCCGGATCGCCGGCACCGACCCCCGTCTACGAACCGCCCGTCGAAGAAGCCCCGGCCTATGAGCCCGAAGAAGAACCGGCCCCGCCCGCGTCCTCCTCCGGCGGGGAAGCGGAAGCGGCACCGAAGAAGGAATCCGGACAGAAGGCGGAAGCCGAACCGGAACCCGAACATGTGAGCGAAGTAGTCACCCCGCCGGCAGAACAGGCCTTCGAACCAGCCTCGACCGACTATCCGGCGGTCGAATCCGAAGACACCTCTTCCTCTTCCACCTCGTCCTCGTCCGGATCGACCACGACCGAATCGAGCGCGGCCACCGAACCGAAGGCCGTCGCCGCGAACGAAGCACCCCAGTTCGGAGGCCCCTGATGAAGCACGCACACCGACCGACCTTGTCCGCCACCGTCGCGCTCGCGGCCGTCCTCCTGGCCCTCGCGATGTGCGCCCTCGCACCGTGTGTCGCAAGGGCAGGGGAATTCACGATCGCCACCTGCCAGGCCAACGGCGAATACTCATCCGGGGCCTTCGCCGACTTCGCCACCCGGGGCATGAAGTGGCGACGTGCCTGCAACCCGCTCGGTCCGGGTCTGCGCGGCCTGGTGACCGCCAACGTCGCCGGCGAAGGGCACGTGGCCAAGGGCTCGCAGTCGGCCTTCGTGCTCGAAGCCCCGCCGGGGACCACCTTCTCGCGCCTGCGCTGGTCGGGCTACGCGCACAGGCGCGACTGCCGATACGCCCTGCAGCTCTACGCGGTGAGCGCCGACGGGACGACCGACGCGATCAAGGACGTCAGGGCCGACCACGGCTGCCCGCGCCGCGACGAGGCCCAGGCCTCGAGCTATCCGAGGCCGAGGTCCTACGAACTGGCCGGGGCGAGCAGGATCGTCCAGAGGGTCGTCTGCATGGGCGCTCCGAAGGCCGAATACTGCTCGGCGAAGGGCCAGAACTACATCGGGACCTTCACCGCCGAAGCCACCGTGGTCGACGACACCCCGCCGTCGGTCTCGGTGTCACCGGGCGGGCGCATGGTCGCCGGGGAATGGGTGGCGGCGAGCCAGAGCCTGGGCTACGAAGCGGCCGACAATACCGGGGTCAAGGAAGTCCACGGCTGGGTCGGGTCGAACGCGGCCGGCGAAGCCTCGCGCGCCTGCGACTACACCCAGCGCATCCCCTGCCCGAGCGGGCCTGGCCAGATCGAAGTAGAAACCCGAAAGCTCCCCGAAGGAGAACAGCAGCTCCACCTGACCGCCACCGACGCCGCCGGCAACACGGCCGAATCTGCTCCCGTCACCGTCCGCATCGACGACACGCCGCCGGGCGCCGTGCCCGTCGCGGTCGAAGGCGGCGAAGGCTGGCGCAACCACGACTACTTCGCCCTCGGCTGGACGAACCCCGAAGAACCCGACCGCGCCCCGATCACGGCGGCTCATTGGAAGGTCTGTCGTGTGGGTGGTGGGGAATGCCAGGCCGGCACCGCGACCGGCCCCTCGGTCTCGACTGTCGGGGGCATCACCGTCCCCGGCCCGGGCGAATGGGAAGCCCAGGTCTGGCGGGAAGACGCGGCGGGCAACACCCAGCCACAGAACGCATCGGTGCCGGTCCGCCTGCGCTTCGACCCCGAACCTCCTGAACTGGCCTTCGAGCCGACCTCCGCCCAGGACCCCACCCGGGTCGCCGTCCACGTCGCCGACAAGGTCTCGGGGGTGGCCGGCGGCGAAGTCGAGATGAGCCGGGTCGGCTCCGGGGTCTGGCAGCCCTTGCCGACCACGCTCGAAGGAGAAGAGCTGGCCACGAGGATCGACGACGCGAGTCTGCCCGCGGGCGAATACCAACTCCGCGCCACCGCGACCGACAGGGCCGGCAACGAGGCCGCGACCGAAAGCCGGATCGACGGCTCGTCGATGAGGTTGACCTTGCCGCTACGGGTGCCGACCGCGGTCACGGCGGGGGTGGTGGCAAGCAAGGTCGAGAAGAAGGTGATCCACCGCCACGGCGCTCGCCACGTCGTGCGTCACCGGACCACCGAACTCGTGCCGGAGGAGACGGTGGGCTTCGGCGGCCAGGCGACCTTCACCGGTCGACTCCTCGACAGGGCCGGGAACCCCGTCTCCGGCGCGAGCGTCGCCGTGTGGCAACTGGTCCCCGAAGGGTCCGAAGAACAGGTCGCCACCCTGACCACCGGCGCCGAAGGCGGCTTCGCCTACCAGGCGCCGGCGGAATCCTCGCGTCGCCTGCGCTTCGTCTACGCCGGCACCGCGACCACCCTGCCCGCCGAAGGCTCGGCGGAACTGCTGGTACATGGGACCTCGACCCTGAAGGTCAGGCCGGCCCGCGTCCTGAACGGCGGCTCGGTCACCTTCACCGGCGAGGTCCGGGGCAGGCCGCTGCCGGCCGACGGCAAGCTGATCGAGCTGCAGGTGCGGCTCTCCCATGAATGGTCGACCTTCCGGACGATCCGCTCGGGCGCCGACGGAAGCTGGAGCATCCCCTATGCCTTCGAGCGCACCTGCGGCAGGGAGGCCTACCGCTTCCGCGCCCGCCTGCCCGGCGAGGCCGGATACCCGCTCGAGCCGGGCCATAGCCCGGTCATCACCGTGAAGGTCAGAGGCAGGCCGTGCCCGACCGGATGAACCGAACCAAGGAGGAGCCGACGATGCGAAAGAGGATCCGACGGCACATCACCTACGCGAACCTGACCGCGACCCTGGCGCTCTTCGTCGCCCTGGGTGGCGGCGCCTATGCCGCCACCCAGGTCACCGGACACGACATCCGGCCGCACTCATTGACCGCGCGCAACTACCGGGCGAACTCGGTCACGGGCAAGGCCGTCAAGGAGAAGACGCTCGGGATCGTGCCGCGGGCCAAGGACGCAGTGCGGCTCGACGGGGTGACGGCGGAACGCCTCCTGGTCCGCTGTCCGGAAGGCACGATCCCCGCCGCCGACACCTGCATAGAAACCGCGGCCCGACCCCCGCTGCCGCTCCATAGCGCGATGGCCGAATGCGCGGCGACCGAATCGCAGTCGGCCCCAGGCCGCCGCCTTCCGACCTACAACGAGTTGGCGATCGCGCTGACCCACGAACAGATCGCCCTGGCGCCGGGCGGGGAGCTGACGAGCCAGGTCTATCCGTCTACCGCGAGCCCCGGCCTGGTGGAAGCGCTCTACGTGACCTCGACGGCGGGGAACGTCGCTCTTACTCCCGACACCTACACCGGGGCCAAGTCATATCGCTGTGTTGCCGACCCGTTGAACTGAGACCGCGAACGAGGAGGTGCGAGATGTGGAGATCGATGATGGAGAGAGGGAGGCCTGGGCACGGAAACCGCCCGGCACGTCTCCTCGCGACGGTCCTGTGTGCGGCGCTGGTCGTGGCGAGCGTTGCGCCCGCGCCGGTCTGGGCGGAGGCCGAAAGCGAAGGAGAAGGCTCCGGAGCGCCTGGGCCGCCGCCGATCGGCTTCGAAGAACCGGGCGAACTCTCGGGAGGCGAAGAAACCGCGCTCGGGGAAGCCGCCCTGGAATCTGGGGAAGAAATCGAAGAAGAGGAAGAAGAAGCGGTGGTGGTGCCCGAAGAAGTCGGGGCGGAAGCCGCGCCGCCGCCGGTCCCCGAAGCCCCACTGCCAGGCGAGGAAGCCGAGCCGCCTTCGCCCGAAGAAACGGCGCCCGCCGTGACCACGGCGCCGACGCCCACGCCGAGCTACGAAGCCGAATCGGCGGAGCCGGTGTACGAATCTGCGGCGGAAGCGAATGCGCCCGAAGCCGTGGTGCGGAACGAAGCGCTGGTCGAGCCGGAGGCCGAAGCCCTTCCGGGTCCTACCCACCATCGTCGGACCGCGGCCGGGGACGCGGGGGCCTCGCCGCCTGCCGCCGAACCGGAGACCTCGCCCATCGAGCCCGAACCCGTACCGGTCGAATCGTCGCCCGCGGTGACGGCCGTGCGCCCGCAGTCGCTCGCGGGCGACGGACGACACATAGTCAGGCCGGGAGAGTGCCTGTGGACGATCGCCGAAGGGGTCCTTCCGGCAGGTGCGTCCGAGGCGCGGATCGCGGCCGAGGTCCACCGACTCTGGCGGCTGAACGCGGCCCGGATCGGGACCGGCGATCCGAGCCTGATCTTGGTCGGGACCGAGCTGCGCCTGCGCTGAGCGGAGGCAGGGGCAGGCGGACCTCGGCTCGATCCTGTGGCCGGCGCCGGTGCCCCCTCACCGCGTCCGGCCGCGTAGCTGTCGGCCCAGGTCCTCCAGCGCGCGGTCGGCTCCTTCGCGCATCGCCGGCAGCTCGTGGGTGCGCTCGAGGGTGTCGAGCGCATCGGCGGCCTTCCTGATCTGCGCGAGGGTCGGTTCCGCCTCCAGGGCGAAGCGGGAGAGGAAGCGCCGCGCGCAGTCGGGGTAGCGCCGGTCGCCGTGGCGGCCGAGTAGCACCGTCAGGGCCAGGGCACGAGGGAGGTCGAGGGGACTGAGGCCGCGGGCGGCGCCCCAGGCGCGCTCGAGGGCCGACTCGCGGACGGCCCGGTCGAAGATCCCGCTGAGCTGGCGACGGCTGTAGGGGGTACCTGGCACGAACGGATGTTCGCATGAGGATCCAAGTGGTCAAGGCGCGGAGGAGATCGCATCCGCCACCTGTCCGAGGAGCCAGAGACCGGTCCAGTCGCGGAGCTCGTAGACCACGCGCATCCCGTCCCTCCGTCGCCTGACGATCCCGGCACCGTGCAGCACGCCGAGCTGGCGGGAGACCGCCTGGCGGGTCAGGGGCAGCGAGGCGGCGAGGCCTCCGACGCTGGCCGGTCCGACGGCGTCGAGCAGCTCGATCAGCCTGATCCGGGTGGGGTCGGCGAGGGCGCGCAGGGTGCCGGCCACCGCCTCGACGGCCTCCTCGTTGAGCCTGGCGCTCGGGTGGGTGTCGGGAGGGCTCGTCATCTCGTGCTCCGACCAAGAAGGGAGCCAGGGCAGAAATTGGCCCCCTGCTCGCCACGGGGATCGCTCCCTTCACCGCAACCTTGAAAGCGCACGCTTTCAAGGTTGCGGGCCAAAACCGGGCCTAGCGCCCCTGTCTTCGCGAAAGCCGCCGATCCAGGCGGACGAGAGCGAGACACAGGAGGTGCGGTCCGGATGTTCGGAAGTCGTTTCAAGAAGAAGGGAGGGGGTGATCGGCATGAGGGCCGCCCGCCCGCCGCGGTCCTTCGCGGCCTCGGGCGGGTCGCCCTCTGGGCGGCGGTGACGCTCCTCCTGGTGCGGGGCGCGGGCTCGCTGCTCTCGACCCCGGCCGCGGAAGCTCCGGCCAAGGTAGGTAAGGACGCCGGTCCCGGTAGGGGCGCGGAAGCCACCGCCGCGGCCTTCGCCCGCGCCTGGCTCGAAGACCCGGACCCGCGGGGGCTCGCGCCCTACCTCGTCGAAGGCGCCCACCTCGGCAGGGGCACCGCGCCCGCCGAACCCGACCAGGTCGCCCAGGCCGAGGTCTCGGGTGCCGAACACATCGGAGATGGGCGCTGGGTCCTCACCGTCTCCTGCGACCTTCGCGACGCGCGCGTCCTCACCCTGGCCGTCCCGGTCTCCGCCCCTGTGGGCGGCGGGGCGGCGGTCCTGGGCGCTCCCTCGATCGTCGCCACGCCGGCAGCGGCCGGGGCCGACCCCGAGTCTCCCCGGCCGCTCGCCGGCGATCAGGCGGGCGCGATCTCCGAACTGGTCGCCAAGTTCCTCCCCGCCTACCTCTCGGCGGCGAGCTCGAAGGAGCTGTCCTACCTCGTCGCGCCCGGCTCGGTCGTGGTGCCGACCGGGGGCGCGGTCGAAGCCGTCTCGGTCGGCGGGGTGGATCAGCTCGGCGACGGCGAAGGGCTGCGCCGTGAGCTGACCGTCGCGACGCGGGTGCGCGAACCGGCCTCCGATGCCGTCTATCCCGCCGAGTACCGGCTCAGGGTCGAGGAGCGCGTCGGCCGCTGGTACGTCGCCGTGGTCGAGGGGGCGGTCGGATGAGGCGCGCACGGCTCGTCCTCGTCGGCGTGATCACTGCCGCGCTCGCCGGTCTGGTCACCCTGATCGCCCCCTCGGTGGCGATGGCCGCCGGAGGCAACTCCGTCGGCTCCAACCTGGCGGGCCTCCTGCGCGAATACGCCGGAGAGCTCTACACCGGGATCGTCGCCGTCTTCGCCCTGGTCTTCCTGATGAACAGGAAGTTCACCGAGCTGCTGGTCTTCTTCTGCGCGGCGATCATCGTCGGCTGGCTGGTCTTCGCCCCCGGCCAGGTGGCCGACACCGCGAAATCGATCGCCCACCAGGTGCTGCCGTGACCGACCCCCGGCACACCGTCCGCTCCTACCAGCGGATCTTCTCCCCGGAGCGGCGCATCCATCAGATCGAGGGCCGGCCGCTGCCGGTCCCCGGCGGGGTGCCGCTCCGTTGGCTGGGCTGGGCGATCGGCGCGCTGATCTGCGTGCTGGCGCTCGGCTCGGGTTCACCCATCGTCCCGGCGGTCGCGGCGGCGGCGGCAGGAGCAGGCGGTTTCACACTCAGAGACAGGACCGCAAGCCTCCTGGCCGCCGCCGCGGCGCTCGCCGGGACCTTTGTCGCGGGCCAGGCGATCGGCATCCTCGACTGGCCGATCCGGCTGGTGGTGGTGCCGGTCGCCGTCGCGACCCTCGCGACCCAGGCGACCCCGGACGGCCGCCGACCCGAGCGCTTCGCCCTCTCCTGGCTCGTCCTGCGACTGGCGCCGCCTCGGCGCTCTCTCGGTCGGGCTCTCCCCGCGACGGGCGCTCGCAGGATCGTCGGCGGCGAGGTGTGGGTGGCGCCCGACCATCGCGGACCGGCACTGCGGCGAGCGCGGATCGTCGGGCCCGGGGTCGTCCACCTCGCCGAGGAGATGACGGTCAGGCGGCGCCCCTTCGGACGCGGGTTGGTGGCGAAGGCGCCGGGGCGGTTCGGCTCTCGGCGAGATCTCCGCCGCTCGGTCGTCCTCGCCGCGGGCGACGGCCTGGAGGTGAGGCCGTGATCCGCTTCCCGCTCCGCTACGCGCGGGCCAACGTCCTGATCGGACCCGGCGGCGAGGCCGCAGCCCTCTACCGCGCCGACACCTTCTCCTACCCCTGGCTGCCGGCGGCGGAGAAGTGGGGCCTCCTGCATCGCCTCGAGCGGCTGGTCGCGATCGTCGGCGCCGACCTCTCGATCTGGCGCGTCGCCCGCTCCTACCCGGCCGACCGCTATGCCGCCGAGTTGGAGTGGCTGGCGGACCCGGACCACGCCGACCCCGAGCGCTGGCGCTACTACCTCGACGCCCAACAGACCCGGCTCGCAGGACTCGACTCCCACCTGCCCGAGGTCTACCTGGCGATCTCGCTGACTGAAGGGCGGCGGTCGGCCGGGGCCCTCGGGTCGCTCGACCGGGCGCGTCGGCGGCTGGAGGACGTGGCCGGGGTCGGCGCGCCGTCGCCGATCGCGGCCTCCGGGCTCCGCCGGCTCGCCGCGGCCGAGCGTCGCGCCTTCGGCCGTGCTGCGTCGGTGATCTCGCTGCGACGGGCGACCACCGCCGAGTTGCAGTGGCTGCTGCGCCGCGCCGCCTGCCGGGGGCTCGGCGAGCCGCCGCTCGAGGAGAGCTGGGAGCCCGACGCGCTGATCCTCGGCGGCGGCGGCGGGGAGGGAGGCGAGCCGACCTATGAGCCATTGACTTCGGACCTCTGGCGCTGGGCGTCCGCCCCGATGACCGAGCCGACCGACCGACCCGCCTCGCTGGTGGTCGAGTCGGAGCTCGGCGACTCCCACCAGGCCTTCCTCTGCCTCGGCTCGCTGGCCGAGGAGGCGGAGTTCCCGGGCGCGGCCGAGCTCCTCTTCGCCCCGCTCGAAGGCGCGGGTCCCGTTGACGCCGTCCTCCACGCCGACCTGGTCGCCAACCGCGAGGCATTGGCCCAGGTGCGCCGCCGGGTGCTCGACGCCGAGCACACCTGGCGCGAGCAGCTCGCCGGCTCGCCGACCGGCCCCGGCGCGCGGGCCGAGGAGGACCGGGAGCTGGCGCGCGAGTACGAGGCGATCCTCTCCTCGGTCGCGAGGCCGCCGATGCTCCGCGCCTCCATCTGCCTGGCGGTGGGTGCCCAGGACCCCGAGACCCTGGAGGCGCGGGTGACGACCCTGCGTGAGCGCTTCGGGGAGGTCGCGCTGCACCGGCCGCGCGGCCTCCAGCACGCCCTCTTCATGGAGCACCTGCCCCGTCCAGACGGCGGCGCGGTCACCGACTACAGGCAGCAGATGACCACCGAGCAGGTGGCGGCCACGGTGCCGGTCGCCACTGCGGCGGTCGGCTCGGAGGGAGGGATCTACCTGGGGTTCGATCCGACGGCCGGGCGGCCGGTGCGCTTCGACCCGACCGAGGCCCCGCGCGACTCCCGCCCCTCGGCGGTCCTCCTGACCGGCACCCTCGGCTCGGGCAAGACGATCGCCGCCCAGGCGATCGCCCACGCGGCGCTCCTGCGCGGCAGCCCGGTGATCGACTTCGACCCGAAGCCCGACCATAGGCTCGACGCCCTGCCGGAGCTACAGGGCGAGGTCACCCGGCTGGAGCTCTCGGCAGACCCCGAGCATCGGGGGAAGCTCGACCCGCTGCGCATCGGCCTCCCCGAGCTGCGCGAGGAGCTCGCCTCCTCCTATCTCCTGGAGCTGCTGCGGGACCCACCGCCCTCCTGGGAGGTGGCGATCGACCGGGCGGTGCGCGACACGGTGCGGGAAGGGAAGGAGAGCCTCGGCTCCGTGGTCGACGGGCTCCGCGGTGCCGATCGCCCGGGTGCCCATGAGGCCGCGGAGGCGCTCGAGGTGATCTCCGACTTCGGCCTCGCCCGGCTCGGCTTCTCAGGCGGGCAGGGCTCCGAGGAGGCGGTCGTCGCCTCGGCCCTGACCACGATCCGGATGCCGGGCCTGAACCTGCCCGAGCCGGGCACCGAGCGCGCCGCCTACACCCGGTCCGAGCGGGTGTCGGTCGCGACCCTGGCCCTCGTCGCCGCCCTCGCCCTGAAGCTGATCTCCGGCGACCGGACCCGCCACAAGCTGGTCGTCCTCGACGAGGCCTGGGCGCTCTTCGCCTCCTCGCAGGGGCGGGCGCTGCTGAACCGGCTGGTCCGGCTCGGGCGGGCGTTCAACGCGACCATCCTCCTGGTCAGCCAGCGGGTCGAGGATCTGGGCGAGCTGGCGCAGCTCGTCGGGATGACGATGATCTTCGGCCAGGACTCGGTCCGCGCCGCGGCAGCCGGGATCGAGGCGATCGGGCTCGATCCCGACGGAGGCGGGCTCGCGCAGCGGGTGACGGGGTACCGGCGGGGACGCTGCCTGATGCGCGATCTCGACGGCCGGGTCGGCGAGGTCCAGGTCGACCCTCTGCCGGACCTCCTCGCCGCCCTCGACACCACCCCCGGCGCGGGGGAGGCGGTCCGATGAGGCGCCGCATCCTCTTCGCGCTCCTCGGGGCCGCAGGCCTCGTCCTGCTCGCGAGCCCGGCCGCCGCGGCGGACGTCTGGGCCAACGTGGGTCCGGCCTCCTCTCTCTCCGGACTGGCTTCGCGCTATCCGCTCGGCAGCTACGCGCTCGACGAGCACTTCACCGCGATCTCGGCGGGCGTCTTCTCCGGCGTCGACGTCTCCGGCCTCCTGCCGATGATCGCCTACTTCTTCGCGAACGAGCTCTGGCAGCTCACCGCCTGGACGGCGAACCTCGTGGTCGAACTCTTCGCCTTCGCCTTCTCGCTCGACCTCGTGAACGGATCGTCGGCGACGAACGGCACAGGGGCGCTCGGTCCGGTTTCTCGCGCCATCCAGTCGATCTACTCCGACGTCTTCGGCGGCCCCTGGATGATCCTCGCGGTATCGGTCTCGGGCTGCTGGGCGATGTGGAAGGCGTTGGTACAGAGGCGCTACGCGGAGACGGCGGGGCAGCTCGCACTCTCCCTCGTGTACGTCGGGATCGCCTTCCTCTTCGTCCTCCAGCCCGGGCAGACGATCGGCGAGGCCTCGCACTGGACGAACGAGATGTCGGGGGCGTTCCTCTCGATCGCCAAGGACGGCGAGCCGGCCTCGCAGGCCGAAGCCAAGGAAGCCGGGGCCGACCAGATCTTCGGCCTGCTGGTCGCCCAGCCCTGGTCGGTGCTCGAGTTCGGCGGTCTCGACCATTGCGTGAAGGCGGGCGGCGGGGAAGAAGCCGAATCGGTCGCGGTGCAGCCGCTCCCCGACGGTGCGGCCCGTCGACTGGAATTCGGGGAACAGGTCTCGGCCGGAGGAAAGAGCTGCGTCGACAACCTCAAGAGGTACGGGCCGCACTTCCTGCGCTTCGAACCAGGCTCGAAGGAACGCGAAGAAGAGGTCGAGGCGCTCGAAGACGGCGACTCCTCGAAGCTGCCCGACGCCGATCCGGGAAAGAAGAGCGGCGCCTACGAACTCGGCCCGATCGACACCCCCGCCGCGCAGGCGATGGAGAAGGGCGGCCAGTACCAGCGGCTGCTGGTCGCGATCGTGGTCTTCTGCGCGGAGCTCGGCGCCTTCGTCCTGCTCGGCGCCCTCTCGATCGGAGTCATCACCGCCCAGGTGCTGCTGCTCCTCCTGCTCGCCTTCTCGCCGGTCGCCCTGGTCGCGGCGGCGGTGCCGGGGAGGGGGCACCAGTTCTTCAAGGGGTGGCTGGCGAAGCTGGCCGGGTTCCTGTTGCGCAAGGCCGCCTACTCACTGGTCCTGGCGGTGCTGCTCGCGGTCTGCGCGGCGATCTCGGCGGCGACGTCCGAGCTCGGCTGGCTGCTGTCGTTCGGCTTGCAGTGCGCCTTTTTCTGGGCGGTCTTCCTGCAGCGGAGGAGCCTCACCGAGGGGCTGATCGGGACCGTAACGGGGCCCGGGGTGCCCGGACGTGACCGGGCGCTGGGCGCGGTCGCCCTATATATGGGGGCGCGGACCGGGACCAGGCTCGCGACCCGGCCGATCCGGGCGACCAGGTCGACCTTCGGCGGGCGCCGGAGGGAGACCGCGTCACGGCGGACCGGGCCCGGCGACGATCGCGCGGGCGGCGGCGAGAACGAAGTGCCCCGCCGCACCTCCGGCGTGCCGGAGGTCGAGGCGACTTCGCCGAAAGGGCCGAAGACCACCCGCGGCACGGAGCGCGGGGAGTCCCGGCGGCGACCCTCGTCCGGAAGGACCGGCGACGACGCGCCGGGGCGAGCCGGACGCACGAATGCCGGCCGGGAGCCCGACCGCGCCGACGGCGAGGCCGGGCGCCGGGACCGAGGCCGCGGCGACGGCGGACGCCCCGACGGGTCGGCCGAGACTCGCCGCCCCGGGAAGGGACGGACGAGCCGGAAGGAGACCGACGACGCCTCCGCGGCCCGTAGGCAGGGGACGACGGCCGGGCCGGGTCGACGGCCCACGGCGAGGAAGCCCGGCCGGCGTCGCGCCGAGGCCGGCCCTCCGCCGCCTACGACCCCGCCGCCCCCCTCCGGACAGGCCGACCTCGCCGACGGGCTCCGCTCCGACACCGAGCGGCTGGGTGAGAGGGCCTCCGGCGCCGAGCCCGCGTCCACGGACCGGAAGCCCACCGACGGCCCGCGACCCGACCGGCCCTGCTCGCCACCGCGAGGGAAGACCGGACGCCCCCACCGCGAGGACGGCCGCCGATGACCGCGCGTACCCGCACGATCTGGCCACTCGCCCTCGGCGGCGTGGTGGCGACCCTGGCGGCGCTCGTGGTGGCGGCGATGATGGCCCTCTTCGGCGCCTCGGTCACGTGCCTCGGCGGGTCCGCGCAGGCGAGCCCCTCGGATCCTCCTCCGACCGGCAAGGCCTCCGAGATCCCCGCGGCGCGGCTCCCCATATATGAGGCCGCCGGTAGGCGCTTCGACGTCTCCTGGCCCTTCCTCGCAGCGGTCGGGGTTCAGGAGTGCGGCACCGACGGGCACTGCGGGGTGGCCCCCTCCGGCTGCGCGGGGGTGATGGAGATCGCCTACGTGAGGGGGTCGGAATGCAGCCCCGATCCCTCGGTGCCGACCCTGTGGGAACGCTTCGGGGTCGACGCGGACGGCAACGGCCTCTCGATCCTCGACCCCGCTGATGCGATCTTCACCGCGGCGCGGATCTTCCACGAGGACCTCGGCGCCCCTCCTGCCGGCGGGGGCTATCACGGCTACTACGAGGCGGCCTGCAGCTACTACGGCGCCTGCGCCGACGGGATCGTCGACTACGCCCACGAGGTGATGGCGCGGGCGGTCTCCTTCGGGTTCGGCCACGAAGGTCGGGTCGCGGGAGGAGGCGCCGGGTCGGACCACGGACCACAGGGACCTTCCTGCTCCGGCCGGGCGGTCGCCTCGACCGGCGCCTCGGGGAGCGCGATCGTCAGGGTCGCCCGCTCCCAGCTCGGCACGACCGAGAGCCCGATCGGATCGAACTGCACGAGGTACGGGCCGTGTGAGGAGTGGTGCGCACTCTTCGTCGCCTGGGTCTGGCAGCACGCAGGGGTCGAGATGCAGGGAGGCACCTCGCCCTACGCCTACTCGGGCTCCTTCTACGGATGGGTGAAGGAGCACGGCGGGCGGATGCTGCCCCCGGGCGCCGCCCCTTCCCCCGGCGACGCGGTCCTCTACGGCTGGGGGCCGACCGCCTCCGAACACGTCGGCATCGTCGAATCGGTGCTCGGCGGAGAGATCGTCACGATCGAGGGGAACTTCGACGACCGGGTGGCGAGGGTCGGGCCGTTCCCGCCGGCTCTCGCGGTGGCGGCGGGAGAGCCCGGGCCGATCTACGCCTACGCCGAACCCCCGGGCATCGGCGGCGCCGAAGGGAGCCGGTCGTGACCGGGCGGCTGCGAGGGCTCGCCGAGCGCCCGGTGTCGCCGGGGGTCGCGAGGGCGATCCTCACGACTGCGCTCGCCGTGACGGTGGGGATCGGCTGCGTCGTCGCCCTCGGTCTCGGAGCCCGCCACGAGCCTCCGATCGACCATCTCCGCGCAGGCATCGCCTGGGTCCCCTCGGTCGCTCCCGCTCGGTCGCGCGTCGAACCTCGCACTCCCCCCGAGGCCGCTCACCGCCGCCAGGATCCCCAGGACAGGCCCGGCACCGCCGCCCATGGACGGGCCGACCAGGAGCTTGCGACCCATCGCGCGCTGCAGCACGTTCCTTGGCATCGGGGCGGGGTGTCGATCAGGCTGGTCGGCGCGCGCGGCCGGAAGGCGGTCCTGTCGGTCTCGGGGCCGAGCCGAGCCGCCGACCGCCACGGCCGGCGCTCGTTCCTGCGTCGCTTCGACGACGACGGCCGCTCCTACCTGTTCCGTCTCGAGGTCGCGAAGGGAGGCCGCCCGTGACCCGGCCTGTGATCGTCGACCTCTTCGCCGGGGCCGGGGGCTGGGAGGAGGGACTGCGGGCGCTGGGCCACCGCGCCCGCGGCATCGAGCTCGACGAGCTCGCCTGTGCGACCGCCAGGGCCGCCGGCCACGAGCGCCTCGAGGCAGACATCGCCGCCCTCGACCCGGCAGGGTTCGCGCCGCTGTGGGGACTGATCGGCTCGCCACCGTGCCAGGCCTACTCGATCGCCGGCAAGAAGCTCGGCAAGGCGGACGAGTCCGAGGTGATCGCCTGCGCCCGCGAGCTCTGCGAAGGGCGCGACACCCGCGCGGAGCGCCTCGCCGCCTGCGCCGACGAGCGCTCGCTCCTCACGGTCGAGCCGCTGCGCTGGGCGCTCGCCCTGCGCCCGCGTTGGATCGCCCTCGAGCAGGTGCCCGCCGTGCTCGGCCTCTGGGAGCTCTTCGCCGACCTCCTCGCCGCCCACGGGTATTCCTGCGACACCGGCATGCTCTCCGCCGAGCGCTACGGCGTGCCCCAGGTGCGAAAGCGCGCCTTCCTGGTCGCCTCGCTCGACGGCGAGGTGAGGCTGCCCGAGCCGACCCACCGCTCATTCCACCCACGCCGCCACGAGGTCCCCGCCGACGAGGTCGACCTGCCGAACTGGGTGAGCATGGCCGATGCCCTCGGCTGGGGGGAGGAGTCCGCGACCCTGCGCAGCAACCACACCAGCTCGGGCCGGATCCCGGGCGGGGCCCCGCGATCCCTCGACCGACCTTCCTTCACCCTGATCGGCAGTTCCTACACCTGGAAGATCGAAAAGGGCGTCTCCGCGAAGGAGGTCAGGCCCCGCCCGGGATGGGCCCGACGTCGCCCGGCGACCACGGTCCTCGGCGAGCCCAGGGTCTTCGGCCCGGGTTGTTGGCCCCGCAACGGCCACCCCGCCCACAAGGTCCGCCGCGAGACCGTGCGGGTGACGGTCGAGCAGGCCTCGATCCTGCAGGGCTTCCGCCACGACTACCCCTGGCAGGGTCCGCGCACCGCCCGCTTCCGCCAGATCGGCAACGCGGTCTGCCCGCCGGTCGCCAAGGCGGTGCTGGCCGAGGCGATGCGGCCCTCGCTCGGGAGGGGCAGAGGATGAGGCGCGAGCGGCAGGCCGGATCGGTCGAGCCCTCCTGGGCCTTCGCCCGCCGACGCATCTCCGACGCTTTGCGCGACCTTACGGACGACCTTACGAGAGACGCGGCAGGCGACACCGACACTCGCGCGCCGAGGCCCCGCGTCCCGCGCCTGGAGCGGCCTCGCGGCGATCGCCCTTCGCCGACATCTTCCCCGTCACCCGAGGTCGGATCGTGAGTTCCCCCGGCCGCACCGAGGATCCGCGCCCGATCATCGCCCTTGCGCTGGCGATCGTCGCGCTCGCCCTCTGGCACCTGATCTCTCATGCACATCTGGACCTAGCGCCGCGACGCATCCTCGTCGCGCATCTCGGGTCGCTCGTCCCGATCGCGCTCGGCGCGACCGCGATCACCACGGCGCTGGTGACGCAGCGCATCATCGCCACCCGCCGCACGCTCGCCTCACGGCGATCGGTCGCCGTCGTCCCCGCCGACGGCTTCGATCCCCGACCGGAGACGGTCGCGGCCCTCGCCGCCGCCCTGGCGTCCGGCTCGCGGCGGATCGGCGGCTGGGCCGACCGACCGGCGGGCGCGTTGCGGGTGCGGCTCGCCAACGACGCCCGCGGGCGGACGGTCTACCTGCTGGAGCTGCCGGAGCGGGACCTCTCGCGCCTGCGCGGCGCCCTCCACTCCTACCACGGGGTCGACCTGCGGAACCCCTCCGAGGTGCTGGCCGCGCCCGCCCGGCCGCAGGACGAGAAGGCGCGGACTGTGCGGGCCGAGCTGGTCCTCGCGGGGCCCTCCTATGAGCCCCTCGCCCGACCGCCGCTCGACCCCGACCCGCTGACGCCCTTCGCCGCCGCCCTCGCCGGTGTGCGGCGTGACCGGGGGGTCGAGGCGGAGCTCTGCGTGGACCTCCTGCCCGCCGCCGGGATGCGGGGGGCCAGGTTGCGGCGTCGGATGCGCCGGCAGGCGCGGAGGCGGGGCGGCGCCCGTCGGGAGTCCCTCGGCGAGGTCCTCGGAGGGACGCACGAGCCCGGGCGCGCGAACGACCTCGACCTCTTCGACCGGCGGATGTTCGTCAAGGGCCTCGAGTCCAAGCTCCGCGAAGGCGCGACCTTGTTCGAGGCCCAGATCCTCCTCCGCGTGTCCGCCCCCGACAAGGACCGGGCGAAGGGCGTCCTTCGGAACCTGGTGGCCGCCTTCGCCTCGACCGACGATCGGAACCACCTGCGGGTGCGCGGCGTCCCGCTCCTGGGAACCGGCTTCCTCGGCTCCGACCTGCCCTGGCGCCGTCGGGGCTTCGACCGCCGCCTGCGCACCGGCCTCTTCCGGCCCGGGCGCAGGAGCGTCGTCACGACCGCCGAGGTGGCGGGCTTCCTGAAGCCGCCGACCGTGCATTGCCCGGTCGCCGAGGTGCTTCGCTCGGGCGCGACGCTCTCGGCGCCGCCGATGCTCGAGCGCTTCGCCTCCGGCCGCGGCGACCTGATCCCCCTGGGCCGGGTCCGCGACGAGGGCACCGAGCGGATCGTCGGGGTGCGGGCCGCCGACACGTTTTTCACCTATGTCGCTGGGCGCTCGCGCTACGGCAAGACCGAGGCGGCGATCGCGATGTTCACCCACCTGGTGCGCTCAGGCCACGGCGGCCTCTTCCTCGACCCCCACGGCGACGCGCTCGACCGGATCCGCCCCTACCTGACCGACCCCGAGGTCGCCTCGCGGGTGGTCGAGATCGACCTCGGGCCGGGAGGGCCAGACGCCCAGCCCTCCTGGAGCCTCCTCTCGATGAAGGGCGTCGATCCCGAGTCGCGGGTCGACGCGATCGTCGCCGCCTTCGCCGCGGCGGTCGGCTGGGGCGAGCAGTCGACCCGGGCGATCAACCTGACCACCCAGGCGGTCTCGGCATTGGCGAGGGTCGCCGAGGTGGTGCCCGAGGAGATCGCGCCGACCATCTTCCAGCTGCCGACCCTCTTGACCGACGCGGAGTGGAGGGCGGCTGCCGTCCAATTCCTGCCGGCCCACGCCCGCGGCTTCTGGGCGGAGCGCTTCCCGCTCCTCTCGCCCGAGGCGGTGACCCCGGTGACCAACCTGGTCGACCGCCTGCGGACCTCACGGGCGACCACCGCCCTCTTCGGCCGCAGCGAGGGGACCTTCTCGGTCAGGGAGGCGATGGACCGGGGGCTCGTGGTCCTCGCCTGCCCGGGCTCCGGCGGCCCCAGGGAGCGGCTGGTCGCTGGACTGCTTGCCTTCGACCTCCTCCATGCCGCCCGCTCGCGGGCCGCGCTCGACCCGGAGGGCCGTAGGCGCTTCGTCGCCGTCTTCGACGAGGTCCAGTCCTACGACGGCGAGAGCCTCGCGGCGCTGCTCGAGCAGTCGGCGAAGTTCGGCCTGCGGGCGATCTTCCTGAACCAGGACCCCGAGCGCCTGCGCCCGGCGACCTTCCGTGCCTTGGCCACCAACCGCTCCCATCTCCTCGCCACCGCCCTCGGAGCCCGCTCGGCGGCGCTGGTCTCCCGGGAGCTCGGCGGCGGGGTGGACGCCGCGGCGCTGACCCGCCTCGAGCGCTTCCGCTTCGTCGCCCAGGTCACCGACCGGGGGGAGCTCTCGGAGCCCTTCGCGGTGGGTGGCGTGCGGGTCGAGGATCTCCTCGGCGGAGGCAGGCCGGGGGCGACCGGCGAGCTCGACGAGGCGATCCGCTCCTCGGGCCGCAGTCGCAAGTCCTCCGAGGCGCTCGCCCACCAGGAGACGCTCGACGCCCGCATCCTCGCCGAGCTCCGCAGGCTCACGGGCGCCGCCCCGGGGGAAGACGACGGCGAGGAAGACCAGATCCGCTTCGGGGAGTCCGGATGACCCCGACCTTCCCGACCCGCGCCGAGTCCGGGGCGCCCTGGGTCGAGGTGCTCGCGTCCCTCGCCCAGCACCGGGCGCTGACCGCCGCCCAGGTCCACGCGATGCACCTGCCGGGGGCACGGCTGCGCCAGGCGCAGCGCCTGCTCGCGGGCCTCGCTCGCGAAGGCCTCGCCGACCGCGCGACCGGCCTGCGCGCCCAGCGGGTCTGGTTCGCGACCGCGAAGGGGATCGACACGGTGAGGCGGGTCGGCGCGCTCGAAGGCGAGCCGCCCCTCCTCGACCGCCGCTCGGCCGCCGGGCGCCTGATGGCCCACACCCTCGCGGTCAACGACGTGGGGATCGCCTTCATGGTGGCGGCGCAGGAGCGGGGCGAGGGGTTCGGCGCGCTCTCCTGGCGCCACGAGGTCTTCCATCCATTGAGCGCCGGGCGCGGCAGGCGCAGCCAAGCGAAGATCGCCGACGCCGTCCTCACCTACCTCCGCTCCGAGGGGACGGAGACCGTGGTCGAGCAGCGCTTCTGCGAGCTCGATCGCGCCACCCGCTCGGCCGAGGGGCTCGCCCGGGAGCTCGCCCTCTACGGGCGGCTGCGGGTCGCCGAAGGGGCCGACGGCCGACCGCTCTGGCGGGAGCGCTACCCGGCCTTCCCCTCGGTCCTCTGCGTGCTGGCCGGGGCACGGTCGGAGCTGCTCCGCCGTAGGCGGGCGGCGGTGCAAGCCTTCCTCGCCGCCGACCCGGCCCTGGGCTCGCCCCCGCGCCCGCCGATCCGGCTCTGCCTGTTGGAGGAGCTCTGCTCCGAGGGGCCCTACGCGCCGATCTTCGAGGAGGTGGGGGCCGGTGGGGCCATCGACTGGACGGGTGAGTCCAGGTGAGGCTCGATCCCGGCGAGGCAGAGCGGATCGCCGCGCTCGTGGCCGAGGCGGTCCGCCGCGACCCGCCGGCCCGCTTCCTGGACGCGGCGGCAACGGCGCGGATGCTCTCGGTCGAGCGGGACTGGGTCTACGAGCACGCCGAGGAGCTGGGCGCGGTCCGCCTCGGCGGGCCGCGGGGGCGACTGCGGTTCGACCGGCGCGAGGTATGTGAGCGATTGACGAGTACGCGTGGTCAGGACTTGGCGCAAGGCCACGAGCCCGATAGACCGAGGGTGCAGACGATGAGGCGCAGGAATCGACATCGGGGACGTGGGGGGAGAGACACCTGATGGCCCGGCATGCGAGCGGCTCGATCCTGGTCAGGGACCTCGTCGAGGGCCGGGCCTTCTACCTGCGCTTCCTATGCAAGGGGAGACGGGAACGGGTCGTCCTGCACGAGCGAAGGGGCTGCCAATGCGGTTGTGGGGGCGGCTGGGACGAGCCCGCCGCCCGCACCGAGCTCGGCGACATCCTCGCCAGGGTCCGGGCGGGGGTCTACGAGCGCCCGAAGCCCCCGCCCGCGCTCGCACCGGTCGGCCCCGGCGAGGACGACACCCTTTTCGCCGATTACGCGTCGGCCTGGCTCGAGGCGAAGGTGGAGGGCCTCTACGGCTCCCGACCGATCGGTGAGGGGACCCGCAAGGACTACTCCTGGCGGCTGCGTCGCCACCTGACCCCCTTCTTCGGCGGCCACCGCATGTCCGAGATCGACCGTGAGCTCTGCCTGTCCTTCAAGGCCCACCTGCTGCGGTCCTCGCGTGAGCTGCGCCAGGCGATCGAGGCGGGTGCCGAGCCTCGCGACGAGTACGGTCGCCGCGAGGTGCCGCTCGGCCCCAACTCGATCCGCAAGCAGCTGACCGCGCTGGCCTCGATCCTCGACGACGCGGTCGAGGACGGCCATCTCGCCCATAACCCGGCGCGAGGGAGGAGGATGCAGGTTCACGTTCCGCGGCCGCGGCGGACCTTCCTGGAGATGGACGAGCTGGCGGCCCTCCTCGACGCGGCGGCCGAGCAGGAGACCCCCTACAGACATGAGGACCAGGGCGAGGTCGGGCCGAGGACCGCCGAAGTCGCGGGGCTCCTCGAGCAGGGACTTCGACCGGCCCAGATCGCGCGGCGGCTCGGCGTCGCGCGCGGGACCGTCAGTTTCCATCTGCGCCGGCTCGGTGTGGCCGCCGGGAGGAGCCCCTACGTCGGCAGAAGGGTGATCTGCGAGATCCTCGGCCGAGGCGGGCTGCGGGTGGGGGAGCTATGCGCCCTGCGCATCGGCCAGCTTCGGTTGCACGACTCCCTCGGCGCCCGACTCCATATCCCCGACTCGAAGACCGAGACCGGCATCCGCGACGTGCAGATGAGCCCGGACCTGGTCGAGGCGGTGGTGGAGCACCTCGACAGGCTGCGGCGCAGCGGGGCGCCGACCGGTCCGGAGGACTGGCTCGTCCCCAACAGCCGTGGCGGGCAACTGGCGCGACAACGGGCCGGGAAGATCGTGAGGGAGGCGGCCGAGGCCGCCAGCGGGCGGCTCGCCGCCCGAGGCCTGCCTCCCCTGCCGCCGGTCAGCCCGCACAGCCTGCGGCGCACCTACATCTCGATCGCCCTCCTCGCGAATCACTTCGACGTCAAGTGGGTTATGAGCCAGGTCGGCCACGCCGACTCGAAGATGACGATGGATGTCTACGCGCAGCTCGAGCAGCGAGTCGACCGCAGCCACGGCGAGAGCTTCGACCGGTTGGTGCGTCGCGCGCGGGAGCAGACCGCAGGAATCAAGCCGGTCGTCTCAATGGCGGTCGAGCGGGCAGAGAGGGCTCCGGACCCTTCCGTCGATACCATTTCGCGACCCTGGCGGGGTAGCTCAGTTGGTAGAGCACGCGACTGAAAATCGCGGTGTCGCCGGTTCAAGTCCGGCCCTCGCCACTAAAAGTCCCTGCTATTGGGGAACTTTTGGTGGTACATGCTGGGCGGCTGCTCAGCTATTTCGGGTAGATCTAAGTCCGATCGCCGGGATATTCGGGTCACGGTTGGGTCACGGCCGAATTGGGCCTTTCCGCTGCGCTTACTCGCCCCTTCTCCGAGCTGGCCCGGGCACAGGACTGCACCAGCCCCTCGGTGGGCACGTCGCGACGCGGCGTCGAAGCCCTCGCCGGGGGCGTTGGAACGAGTGCCCTCCGCCCGCCCGTCCGCATCGATCAGCGCCAAGAAGTGCTTGCTTCCAGGGACAACCCTTCTGCCCCGAAGTAGGCGTCCAGGGCCGTCCGGTGTGGCGCCTAGCTTGACAGCGGATGACGGCAGTTGAACCTGATCGGAAGTCGCTGGAGCCGCTGGAGCCGCTGTTGTCGGTGAAGGAGGTCGCCAAATTTCTCGGGATCTCGGAGACCGGCGTCTATCGGCGTTGCCGCGCCGGCGACCTTCCCAGCGTGAAGGTCGGCGGACGCACGCTTTTCGAGCAGGAGGCGATTCGTCGATTCATCGAGGCGAGTCGTCGGATCACCACGGGGACTTCGGAAGCAGAAACTCAGGAGGCGGCATGAGCAATTCTCAGAAAGCGGTGGTGTTGGTGAGCGGCGGCCTTGATTCGGCGACCGTCCTGTCGATCGTCAAGGACGAAGGCTTCGTGCCCGCTGCGATCACCTTCCGCTACGGGCAGCGACACGGAGTCGAGTTGGAGGCTGCCGGGCGTGTGATCGACGCGGCGGGAGTGACCGACCACATTGAGGTGGAGATAGATCTCCGGAGGATCGGGGGGTCCGCCCTCACCGCCGATATCGATGTGCCTAAAGCGCGCGCACTCGAGGAGATGTCAGACGGGATCCCGGTCACCTATGTGCCGGCGCGGAACACGGTCTTCCTGTCCTTTGCCCTCGCCTGGGCCGAGGTTCTGGAGGCCGACCACATCTACATAGGCGTCAACGCTCTCGACTACAGCGGCTATCCCGACTGTCGCCCGGAGTACATCGAGGCCTATGAGCGGATGGCAAACCTTGCGACCAAACGCGGTGTCGAGGGCCAGGAGCTCTCGATCCATACGCCGCTGATCGGGCTGACGAAGGCTGAGATCATCGCGTGCGGCATCGAACTGGGCGTCGACTACGGGATCACCCGCAGTTGCTATGACCCGTCTCCGGCCGGAGAGGCCTGCGGCGAATGCGACTCCTGTCAGTTGCGGCTCAAGGGGTTCAGCGAGAACGGCCTGGTCGACCCTGCTCCTTATCGCCTCCAGGCGGCCGCCTGACACATTGGCGGTCCTGGTCGACAACGAGCGCGCCACGCGGACCTTCCCCGTGATCGAGGTCTTCGGCCCGACGATCCAGGGTGAGGGCGCTGAGGCGGGACGCCCTTGCTACTTCATCCGGTTGGGCGGCTGCGATTTCCGCTGCTCGTGGTGCGACACCATGTATGCGGTCGACCCAGTGGAGGTGCGGGCGAACGCCGAGCGGCTGACCGACTCTGAGATCTCGCGCCGGGTGGAGGGTTTGGATGGTCGCGCCGAATGGGTCGTGATCAGTGGTGGCAATCCCGCACTGCACGACCTTGGTCCACTGGTCGAGCGACTCCAGGCCGGCGGATTGAAGGTCGCGGTGGAGACCCAAGGGTCGGTGTGGAAGGACTGGCTGGCAGGAGTCGACCGGTTGACGGTCTCGCCCAAGCCGCCGTCCTCCGGGATGGTCAGCGACGCCCACCAGGCTCAGCTTGAGAGGTTCATGGCGGCGGCAATGAAGGGCCCGTCTGCGGGGCGGACGGCGCTCAAGATCGTATGTTTCGACGTTGCCGATCTGCGGTGGGCGAAGACGATCGCCGCACGGTGGCCGCAACCCGACCTCCACCTCTCAGCCGGCACGCCCATCCCCTCCCCACCCGATCTCTCAGCGGCGGTGGGGCAAAGCTTCAGGTGGCTCTGCGAGAACGTCGCCGGGGACGCCGACCTCGCCCGGGCACGGGTGCTGCCACAACTGCACGTCATCGCATGGGGAGAGGAGCGCGGCGTATGAGCGAGATCGCGATCATCGACGCACGAGCCGACCAGGGCTCCGTCCGGCAGACCGCCCGGGCGGAGATATTCCGCGAGTTCACGTTCGAGGCGGCACACCGCCTCCCGAACGTTCCCGAGGGCCACAAGTGCGCGAGGCTCCACGGCCACTCCTACCGGGTGGAGATCCGGGTCGGGGGCGAGGTCGGTGAGGAGAGCGGTTGGGTCGTCGACTTCGCCGATCTGAGCGCGGCGTTCAAGCCGCTGATGGCACAGTTGGATCACTACTACCTGAACGAGGTGCCCGGCCTCGAGAATCCCACGAGCGAGGTCCTGGCGAGGTGGATCTGGGATCGATTGGCGCCTTCGCTCGGTGGCCTCCAGGAGGTCATCGTCCGGGAGACCTGCACCTCGGGATGCTCCTACCGCGGCCAGGCCGGGAGTTGAGCGACGTGGAGGCAACGACTCTCCGCATGCCCGATGTCCAGGCCGGCGAGGACCGGCGGGGGGTCAGGATCGACGAGGTCGGCATCGAGGGTCTCTCCTATCCCGTGGCGGTGGTCGGACGGGACGGCGAGCCGCAGCAGACCGTCGCCGATGTAGCGATGACCGTGTCGCTCGCCGAGGACCGACGAGGAGTGCACATGAGTAGATTCGTGGAGCTCCTCGACATCTACGCCGTGGATGTCTCAAGGGCCGGCTTCGAGGAGCTGACCGAGTCGGTGCGCATGCGCCTCGACGCGACAGACTCTCGGGTGGAGATGGCGTTCCCCTATTTCCTGCGACGTGCCGCGCCCGCGAGCGGGAGCACCTCGATGAATCGCTACGAGTGCCGACTCGTCGGCAGGGCGGGTGGCGGCGGGCCGGTGGATGTTGAGGTCGGGGTGCGGGTCCCGATCACGAGCCTCTGTCCGTGCAGCAAGGAGATCAGCGATTATGGCGCCCACAACCAACGGGGCCACGTGGAGATCGCCGCCGAAGGCGCCGGGCTCTGGTTCGAGGACCTGATCGAGGTCGCCGAGCGGGGAGGATCGGCTCCGATCCTGGCCCTTCTGAAGCGGGTCGACGAGCGGGTGGTGACGATGCAGGCCTACGACAATCCTGCCTTCGTCGAGGACATCGTCCGCGACGTCCTGGTCGCCCTGAGAGGAGACCGGCGGATCAGATGCGCGCGGGTCGGGGTCAGCAACGAGGAGAGCATCCACGCTCACAACGCCGTCGCACGACTGCGCTGGGATCGGGCGGATGGATAGGTCGAGAACCATCCTCGTCCTCTCGTCGTGCACCGGTCGCAAGGTCATCGACCCGAGGTCGTCGAAGGCCAGGGCGGAGCGCCTCTACGTCGGTGAGCAGCATCGCCGGCTGATGCGCGGCGTTAACGCGTTCCGGGCGGCGGACTGTGGCTATGTGATCGACCTGCGGATCCTTTCGGCCGGATTCGGCATGGTGGCCGGATCCCGCCGCCTGCCCCTCTACGACCGCTCCTTCGCCGGTCTCGAAGGAGAGGCGATCGACGAGCGCTCCGCGGAGGTCGGGATCCCGGGCGCGGTGGCGCGGGTCCTCTCGCGGGACCATGCCCTGGCGATCCTGCTCCTCGGTGAGGACTACATGCGGGCCGCCGCGATCGGGCCGACCACCCGCTTCGGCGGACCGGCGATCGCCTTCGGGGGAGCGGCCTTGTCGCGCCGATCGGCATCGCTGCCGCTGCGGGTGGTACCGGCGACGAAGTCGGAGGCCCGCCGTTTCTCCTGTGGCCTCGTCGGTCTGAAGGGGGAGATGGGAGGACGACTGCTGGCGTTGCTCTCCGGGGAGCCCTCGCTGATCACGGATCTGCCCGATTCCGACATCGACTTGCTGGGCATGCTCGATCGAGTCTCGACCCGTTCGCTCGAGGTCGCCGCATGAAGTTCTATTTCCCAGACAGCCAGGATCAGATCGATCCCTCCTTCGAGTTCCTCGATGAACAGCGGGCACCCCTCCGCATCCGCCAGCGCCACGATCTCTATGCCCATGAGGTGCTCGATCCCTCGCCATACGGAGGGCTCCTCGTCTCGAAGGCGATGATCGACAGACACGCCGGTGCAGGTCGCTACAGCGCCCAGCAGCGCCAGCGCTTCCACCGCCGCGGCGTCCGCGATTTCTTCCGCCTCGACGAGGTCGGCGGGCCGCGTATCGACACCCTTGGGGACTGCGGCGCCTTCACCTACATCGACGACGTCGAGCCTCCCTACAGCTCGGCCGAGGTCCTCGAGTTCTACCAGCGAAATCACTTCGACGCCGGGGTCTCGGTCGATCACGTGATCCCGATCTATGTCCCCGATCCCGAGCAGGAGGTCGACCCGATGTGGGTCGATCGATACGCCCTGACCCTTCGGCTGGCCGCCGAGTTCCTCGAACTGCACCGTGACTCGGACTGCAGCTTCCAGCCGGTGGGGGTGGCTCAGGGATGGAGTACCCGGAGCTACGCGGCGGCGGTCGGCGAGCTGCAGGACCTCGGGTACACCCGGATCGCGATCGGAGGCCTCGTCCCGCTGAAGACCCCGGACATCCTCTCCGTGCTGGCGGCGGTCGACGAGGTCCGCGAGGCCGGTACCGAGATCCATCTCTTCGGCGTGACCCGCTGCGAGGCGATCCCACAGTTCAAGCTCTACGGGATCTCGAGCTTCGACAGCACCTCTCCGTTCCGTCAGGCCTTCAAGGACGAGCGGGACAACTACTACGTGCTCGACCGGGCGTTCGTCGCCCTGCGGGTACCGCAGGTCGACGGCAACGCCAGGTTGCAGGCAAGGGTCCGGTCGGGGCAGGTCGACCAGGAGGAAGCGCGGAATCTCGAGCAGGCCGCACTGGCCGCGCTCCGGGGCTTCGACCGCGGTGAGGTCGAGATCGACGAGGCGCTCGAGCGGCTCTGCGATTATCAGGACCTCCACGACACCCGCAAGGATCGACGTCAGTCCTACCTGGAGACCCTCGCCGCGGCCCCATGGCAGCGATGTGACTGTGAGGTCTGCCGGGATGTCGGGATCGAGGTCGCGCTCTTCCGCGGCACGGAGCGCAACAAGCGGCGCGGCTTCCACAATCTGCATGTCTTCGCGAAGAGGCTCGCGAGGATCCTCGAAGGCTCAGATCAGGCGCTCATGGCCGAGGCATAGGGAGGAGAAGGGGATGGCCAAATCAGAGATCCGGGCTCCGGCGCTCGCCGTCAGGCAAGGTGAGCGATGGCTCTACAGCTTCGCGATAGACGGCAAGAAGCTGGCGCTCTTCGCCACGGTGTCGCGCATCCATCGCTCCAGCGAGCAGAAGCTCGGCGGCTATCAGCGCTCGGAGGCCCAGGCCCACATAACCTCTATCAAGCGCTACCTGGAGACGGCCAACGCGATCCTCCCCAACGCCCTGGTGGTCGCCTTCGACGAGCGCGTCCGGTTCAGACCCAAGGGTAAGGGCGGTGGGGCCGAAGGGACGGTCGGGGAGATCATCATCCCTGTCGACGACGAGCAGGCAGACGAGGAGAAGCCGGGCTGGATCGTCGACGGCCAGCAGCGATCAGCGGCGCTGCGAGAGGCGAGCATCGAGAGCTTCCCGGTCTTCGTGACCTCGTTCGTCGCCGAGACGGTCGCCGAACAGCGCTCCCAGTTCATCCTTGTCAACTCGACCAAACCACTTCCCAAGGGATTGATCTACGAGCTTCTCCCCGAGACGCCGGCGGAGGATCTGCCGGTCTCGCTCCTGCGTCGCCGCTATCCGGCGATGCTGCTCGAGCGGCTGAACCTCGACGAGGACTCCCCCCTGCATTGCCGGATCAAGACGCCGACCATCATCGACGGCGTGATCAAGGACAACTCCGTGTTGACGATGCTCTCCGCCAGCCTCGAGGACGGCGCACTCTATGAGTACCTTGACCCGACGACCGGCGAAGGGGACACGGACACGATGCTGAGACTGTTGAAGGGCTACTGGGCCGCCGCCGCCGAGATCTTCCCCGAGGCCTGGTCGGAGTCCCCGCGGACCTCACGCCTGGTACACGGGGTCGGCATCGCGAGCATGGGGGCCCTGATGGACGAGATCGTCTTCACGCTCGGGGACGGTGCGGTGCCGTCCCGCGAGGACTTCGCCGCCGAGCTCGGACTGAACGCCGAGGCCTGTCGATGGACCGACGGCAGTTGGGAACTGGCGCCCGGCGAGAGCACGGCATGGAACCAACTGCAGAACACCCCGCGGGACATCCTCTCCCTGACGGACCATCTTCTCGATCTCTATCGGGATGCGAAGGAGGGCGCGCCGGTGGCCAGCGCCGCCTGAGAGTGAGGCGTTCGCGGCGGCACGCGTCGCAGGTCGAAGCGGTCGTCGGGCTCGGGTTCCGAGTAATCGGGAATATCCACGCAGCGTCCTCGATGTTTGCAAGAATCGGCGCAACCATCGCCTGCGGCGGATCCGTGAGGCAACTTGGAATTCTTCGAGATGAACACGGCCCCCGCCCCATTCGTCCGGACGCTTGCGCCGAAAGAGCGGGCGAGGCTGCCAGAGGCGACCTTCTTCGAACTCGCCGATGAAGTCCTCGCCGACTCCGGCCGGCCCCGCCTGGGGCCACTACAGAAGGCGATCATCGAGGTCCGCGATCCCGACCTCGTCCTCCAGATCCTGGCCGGGCCGGGTGCGGGGAAGACGGAGGTGCTGGTCTGGCGGGTCCTCTACGAGCTGATCGTGAGGGCGAGCGATCCGACCCGGATCATGGTCACCACCTTCACCCGAAAGGCGGCGCAGGAGCTGGAAGTGAGGATGGTGGAGCGCACCGACGGCCTGCTGGAGGTCGCCGCCCAGAAGGGCGTCGCGGTCGAGGACCCGCGGGTGCACGACCTCCGCATCGGGACGATCCACGCCCTCTGTGACGAACTGCTGACCGAGTTCGACGCCGAGCATCTCGAAGAAGGCAAAGAAGTGATCGACGAGGTCGAGACCAAGCTCCGCTTCCTGCAATGTCGCGCCTATGCCTTCAAAGCGGAAGGCAAGAACCTGTTGAAAGACATCCTCGCCCTCGACACCGTGACCTCCCTCTTCACGCCGCCGTGGGAGACGCACATGGGCGGGATCAACGAAGTCGAGTTGGCGCTCACGTTGATCAACCAGCACATCGAGACCTGGCTCCCGCGCTGCCTTGAGAGCGAGAAGCCGAACGGGATCGAGACCCAGTTCGGCCCTGCCGGCCTCACCGCCGACCTGACCCGGATCCAGAAAATGTGGTCCTTCCAACTGGAGGACAACCACACGATGGACTACGCCCTCCTCCTTCGTCGCTTCCTGCAACGCCAGCCGAACCTGAATGGGAGCCTCGATCACGTCTTCGTCGACGAGTTCCAGGACACGAACCCGATCCAATACGCGATCCACATGGGCTGGGCGAAGGACCAGGGTGTGCGGCTCACCGTGGTCGGGGACGACGACCAGGCCCTCTACCGCTGGCGCGGGTCGGACATCGGCTGCTTCGACAACCTGGAACCGGATTGTGAGGAAGGAGGTCTCTCCTACCGACGCGAGGTCCTCGAGGAGAACAACCGCAGCAGCGCCACGATCGTCGACTTCGCGCGCTCGTTCCGTGAATCGACGGTGCTCGCCGAGGACTCGTTGCCGAAGACCGTGGTCTCACCGCCGGGCAAAGAGGCAGGCGATCCGGTCCGCCTTGTGGAGGGCGATTGGACGTCGGTCTGCAAACAGGTCGCCGAGGAGATCGACGCGTTGGGGGCCGGTCGCATCCTGCAGATCGGTGAACCCAAACCGCCCACTGCGGCGATCCTGATGGCGTCGACGTCCGAGGTGAAATCGACCAAAAGCACCCGCCCGGCCCTCGAGATGCACGAAGCCCTGGAGGCACGAGGATTGCGCGTCTACAACCCCCGGAACAAGGCGGCCGCCCGGGTCGGCAGCCCGGTGCATGACCTGCTCGGGCTCCTCTCCTACCTGATCGACCCGGTGACGATGGCGCCGGCCGGCAAACCGAGCAAAAAGGACGGCAAACGGCGCCTGGTCGGCGTCTGGGCCTCGTGCCGCGATCCCGAAAAGGACTGCTTCGCGATCAGCGCGCCGCCCCCGTTCCGCATCAACGACGCTCACGCGGCGATCCAGAAGCGGGTGATCAAAAGCGACGGCGGCACGCTGGGGGCTCCCGGGCCGGTCTTCGGGCCGCTGCTGGAATACCTCGACGAGATCCGCGACGACCTGGTCTCGGAACCGGAAGGGGACATCAGGCTGTCGATCGGTGGCCTGGTGGCGCGCCTGTTGGCGAAGGAACCGTTTCGGTCGAGCGGCTACACGATCAGCCTCTTCCGCCAGGCCCTCTTCACCCAGCTCCTCGACGCCAACATCTCCGTGACCAGGACGCGCGGGGCGAAATCGCTGGAGCGGCCGATGGTGCCGCGACGGGAGGCGGATGGCAAGATCAAGTGGCCCGATCAGTACTGGTCGATGCTCCACGCCTTCGGCCAGTTGGTCGCCGCCGGAGGGCAAGACGATCTGGAGGTGGAGGCGTTCAGTGAAGACGCGATCTCGCTGTTGACCTATCACCAGGCGAAGGGGCTGGAGTTCGACCACGTCTATGTCGCGATGACCGGGAAGGAGGTCGATCCCAGTTCGGTACTGGCGACGATGCTCTTCAGCGGCGAGTCCCCCAAATACAAAGTGGTCGATGACAAGCCCAAGACCAGCAACCGCGAGGTGATGCTCCGTGCGACCGCCGACCGTGAGCGCGAGGTCTACGTCGCGATCACCAGGGCGAAACAGCATCTGACGATCCTCCACGCGCCGAAAGACACGCGGCCGATGATGAAACTGAACCAAGGCATCGGCGATCTCTTCGCGAGCGCTACAGCGACGAAGGTAGGCGACCTCTCGGTCAGGAGTTGGGCGCCGTGAGCGACGTCATCGAGGTCTCCTACACGGGAGATCTCCTCGCCCATCGGCGCTGCCCCCGGGCCTGGGCCTATGAGAAGCATGTCGGATTCGTCCCCTACGAGCAGGTCCAGGCGATGGAGGGTCGGCTCCTCCACCATGCGATGGAGTGGCTGGCGCGCCGCTTCGAGGACGGTCACGGGCTCGCATCGCGTGGCGAACTGCAGGAACGGCTCGAGCACTACTACCAGGTGCTCCGCTCAAGAGGGATCGTCACGGCCTTCAGTACCAGGGAAGACGTGTTGAACCGCATCCTCGACAACCTCTACAAGGACGATGACGACACGGCCAAGCTGCAGCGTCCGGTCGAGACCGTGATCCGCGGGGCCCAGCACACCGAGTACCAGCTCAAGTCGGTCAAGAAGGTGATCCCGGAACGATTCGCGGGCAAGAGCAAGATCCTGCTGACGGGCATCATCGACCTCGTCCTCCAGCAGCCGGACGCACTGACCTACCAGCGCGTCTGGGACTGGGATGACCGCGGCGAGCTCGAGGGTCACGTCGAGAAGCGCGAGGTTGCCGCGAAGGCCGGCGACGAGGAGATCTGGGACTTCAAGGCGACCAAAGCGACCTCGGACTTCCGGCAGGACTACGTCAGGCAGGTCGCGACCTACGCGGCGCTCTACCGGGAGCGGACCGGCAAGCTGCCGGTCCGCTGCGTGCTGTTCTTCGTCAACGAGCGCAAGAAGGAGAATCGACTGCTCGCGATCCCGGTCGACGACGAACTCGTCGACAACGCCGTGAGGTGGACCGTCGACCAGGTAGAGGCGCTACGGGCGACGACGGTCGAATTCGCGGGAAGCCCCGCCTCGGTCGCGGGCGGGTCACTTCTGGCCAGGGACCAACCGGTCGGAAAACGGGTCACCTCGGACCTCAAAGCGCAGTGCACCGCTTGCGGCCAGCGCTACGACTGCGTCGAGTACACGACGTCGATCCGGTCCTCTCCGACCAATCCGAAGCGCGAGGTCGATCCGACCCGCGTCGACCGCAGCTGAGAAGGTGTGAGCACCCACGAGGATCCAAAGCACGAGTCACCAGTCACACGGTCGAGCGCAGTCAGCAGCCCGGTGTCCGGACGGTCTCCGAACCGTGCCGACGTTCCATCCCGGACGGCCCCATTGTCGTCCTGCCCTGCTAAATCGTCAGATCCGGGAGGTTGTTCGATAGCTCCTCGTCGGCGAAGTTGCATCAATTGTGCGAAGACGCGATCGGAAGGGGAGACGTGAATCCACTCAGGCATTTCAGGGAATGGCGGGAGGAGAGGAAGGGGAAGCGTGTCCAGCCAGAGGGGGAGGTTCTCGCAGGCGGCAGCGCCAGCGATGTCAAAGAGTTGCCGAAAGAGTTGCTGTGGTTGGCCGACGCCCCACTCTTCATCGACGAGAAACAGGTCGACGCCTTCTACGACGCGGTCCTCCAACCCGACTACGAGGAGATCGGGAGGAACTTCGCTCGGTCGGTCTCGGCCAACACCACGATTGGTACCCGACTCACTGTCGGGGCGGTGTTCCCGCCGCTCGTCAAGGCCGAAGGAGAGGCCAGCCTCGGGCAAGAGCGCGGAAGCGGCGAAGAATCAGGCTCGAATTGGAACCGAGTTGCCAATCCTTACCGCCGCCTCCTCGGTCTCGTACTGCGCTATGCGACCGAGCCTTCGCTGCGCTCGCGTCTCCTCTTCGTCGACGGCGACCGCTGTGTCGACGCCGACGGCACAGCGGTCGACCTTGGGGCGTCCGATTTTCCTAGCAGGAGCCCCCGCGCGATGGTCATGCTTGAGGTCCCGCCGGATACGAAGTTCATCCCTGCAGCCCTTGAGATGGAGGGAACGGGCAGTGTTGTCCCGGTCTACAAGACATTTGCCCAACGCCTCGAAGCGAAGGACGGCACGCCGCCTCAGCCCGAATACAAAAGTGGGTCCGACGCGGGGTCCAAGACGGCCCGGTATGAGTACTGGAACTGGTTCGTCAACCACTATGACCGGCAGATCGCCCTTGAGGTCGTGGAGGAGGCGGTCCAAAAAGGCGAGATTTCATGGATCGCTTACCGGATCCCGCTCCAGGGGGAGTTCGTTCATCTGCACCTGGCAGGTCGAGGGCGGTACGACACCGGAACCTTCGGCTACCAGTTGGTGGCTCGCGGCAACAGGCACGGCTTGCGCATCATCGGCCGGCTCAAGCCAGAGCCCGACATCAATGTCCTGGCTGCCTTCGAGAACTAGCTAAGTTAGTAGTACCGCGTAAGCTCGAGCGGCCGTTCGAACTGCGTGAATTGGAGGCACGCGCCGTGGAACGGACAGCGATCGGCGACTGCGGGGTCAAGGCAGATGGGATCGGGGTCGGTGCAGTTCACTCGGTTGAGCCAGTACCTGTTGTCGAGGACCTCGCCGCTCAGTCCGGTCCGCTCGGAGATGCCGACGAAGGCGATCAGGGCCAAGCGGCGCAACTCGAGTGCATCCTCGGGCCGCAGAAGACGGCTGGCGGCGACCTCCCGCCCGAGGACCGGGTTCGGTCGCACGATGCCCTGCCGCAGCGTCTGCTTCAGCAGGTGGTAGTCGATGGCCGGAAGTGGCTCGTCCTCGAATCTGTAGGTGCCGCTGCCCGAGTGGAGGATCGCGGTCAGCATCGTCAGCTTCCACAGCGGGTCGTCAAACGCCCGGATGTCACTCGAGAGGCGAGCAAGCTCGACAAGGGAGCCGCCCGTGGACTTGACGAGGTCGAAGAATGAGCCGTTCCAGCGCGCCAGCAGGTGCGTCCCGAGGTCCCTGAGGTTGGCGATGCGCTCCTCGCGGCCCGGGTCGAGCGGGTTCCTACCGGCGTCGTCGGCGAAGATACGGTCGAAGTCTGTGTCCGAGAGGCTGGCCAGGAAGTCAGCCTCGAGCAGTCTCCCGTCGGTTTGATCGAGGGCGCGGCGGAGGGCCCTCCACATATACATGGCACCTTGGTATTCGGACCCGTCGAGCATCCCGCGGGCTGGTCGCATCCCAGCCGCCTCCAGGCTCCAGAAGCGGAAGTTCACGCTGTTTCCTATGGCGAAGAACTGTGATCGGGAAGCAGCATCATCGTCGACGTTCCAGAAGTGACCATCGTCCCAGGACGCGCGCTGGAAGCCGACTGCCTGGAGCGAGATCTGAGCTGAGATCCGGTCGACCTGGCCCCAGTCCACGTGGCCAGCCAGGCTCGGGCCCTCGTCCATCCCAAGGGCAGCTGCCAGGGCAGCCGTCGTCAGGCCCCTTGCTTCGACACGTCCGATGGAAGCCGCGATCTTTTGAAAGTAGCGCGCGACCCCGATGGCCTACTCCATCCGGCCCCGTTTCCAAAACGGCCATTTCGGGCGTCGGCGCACGCAGCGAGGAGGGCGCGACACCGCCATGGACGGGCCGGCGCGACTCCCAATGCAGTTCGGGCCTGAGAAGGACCCCGAAGACCGACGCTCGGGTTGGCCCGAGCGTTTGCGAAGATTCTCGCAACGTCTTCGCGGAGCAGAAATCGTCGGTTCCAGGCGTAACGAAGCTATCCGGGCTTTCGGGAGGGTTCGATTGCACCGATCCATGCGACAGTTGCATCGGAGCGAACCCGGCCGATGAAGTCCTGCCCCGCCTTCGCCAAGTCACATCGAATGACCGACCCCACATCTCTTTCCCTCGATTCCTTCCGTGAACTCGCGGCCGAGGCCCTCCGTGTGGATCTCGGCGCGAACTCGCCCCACGGCGCTCTTCTCGACCCTGACCGCCCGAATCTGTTCATACCCGCAGGGGCAGGCGCAGGAAAGACGACCGGCCTCGCCTTATTGGCCTTGCAGGCGATCTTCGTTCACTCGTTTCCGGCCGATTCCATCCTTGCCACCACGTTCACCCGGAAGGCAGCCGCGGAGCTCCGCTCGCGGATCACCAAAGGCGTGATGGCCATGGCGGACCTGACCGACCGAAGGATCGACGAGCCCGCGCTGGATGTCGCAGCTATGCGCATCGGGACCGTCGACGACCTTTCCAACCAGGCCCTCATTGAGCTCCAACTTGGCGCGCTCATCGACGGAACTGTTCAGCGAGGCCTGATGCGGAAAGCGGTCTTCGAGGGCACCCACGGCTTTCGGCGGGACGGGACGACCCGCGTCGCTGTTCAGGCCTATCTCAAGCCTCTCTTCGATAGCGCCGAGTCGGTGCTGGGCTTCAGAAACTCCGCCGTCGCCCTCCATGACCGCATCGGGCAAGACCGCATCGATCTCGATGCCTGGACCTCCTCCGGCGACGGACCGGCGCGGACCTACGGGATCATCGAGCGCTACCGAGAATTTCTGGCCGACCGTGGACAGTCAGATTTCGTGACCCTCGAGGAGGAGTTCCTCGCGCAGCTTCTTTCCGGCGGCCTCGACGCCTGGATGGATCCCTTGCGGGTTCTCCTGGTTGACGAGTATCAGGACACCAATCTGCTCCAGGAGGGGATTTACCTACGTATCGCGGAACACGCCCTCTCGCAGGGAGGCTGGTTTGCGATCGTCGGGGACGATGAGCAGTCTCTATATCGATTTCGAGGGGCCACCGTTGAGTTGTTCCTCGATGCGCCACAGCGATTTCCGACGGAGTTGAAGGTCGTGAACCTCAACGTCAACCGGCGGTCGAGCCAGCCCATCGTCGACTTCGCTAACACATTTGTAGGTCTAGATCCCGGCTACCAGGCCGTACGGGCGCCGGGCAAGGCCCCGCTAGCGCCCGCATCGGAGCGGGAGCGGTGGGAGGCCAGCGACGAGCTCCCCGTATTGGGCCTATTTCGTCCGGACGTCTGCGGACTCTCGAAAGATCTGACGAGTGCAATGAGTGACCTGCTGAGCGACGGCGGTTGGTCGATCCCCGGCGGGGTGATCTCGGTAGCGCAACCCGGTGACATCGCGGTCCTCGCGCCCACCACCGGTGAGGTCACGGAGAGCTTCGGGAAGATTACGCGGCGGGTCTTTGCCGAGCTCGCTGATGACTGCACCGCCGCGGGGGTGCCGTGGTTCAACCCACGAGGCACCAGGCTCGGTGACGTGCCATCGGTCGCACAGCTTTTAGGCTTGTCGCTGGAGTGCCTCGACCCCAATGAGGAATTCCTTCCCGGCTTCGTCTTCGATCAGGCCCGAGGCCATATGACTCGCTGGCGTGAAAGTGCCCAGTCGCTAATCGCCGAAGACCCCGAACCTCGCCAGCCTCACGGACTCAAAGCATTCGTCGCGGCGTGGAATAGCCGACAGCCGCAGGGTCGAGGAGCGTGGCCACGAGAGTTTCCGCTTATGGAGCTGCTCCATGAGTTAACGGTCTGGATCCCTGAGCTACGACGGTCTCCCGGGTTTCTCTATCTAGAGGGCCTGACGCGATCTTTGGACCAGCTCGGGACCCTCTTCGGCCCATGGGCAGTCCTTGTAAGTCGCGATCGCTGGGACAAAGCGGTGAAGAAATTCTATGAAGAGTTCTTCATCCCGATCGCGCTCGACGAAGTCGAGCTCGATGAGGAGGTCCTCGAGGTGCTGCCGTTGGACGCAGTGAACGCCATCACCGTTCACCAAGCGAAGGGGCTCGAGTTTCCGGTCTGTTTCGTGGATGTCGGGTCGAGGTTTGCGAAGAATCACTGGAGGCAAGCCTTCGCAAGGTTTCCCGCCGCCAATCATCTGTCCGCCCCGTACACGGTCGAAGACAGCATCCGGCCGTTTTCCTCGCTCGGCTCCCCAACCAGGGCGGCGGTCGACCGCGCATTCGACGACCTCACCCGGATGTTCTATGTCGCGGATACTCGTGCCCAGCACCTCTTGGTGCTGTTCGGCATCGGCGACGCGGACGGGCCCAAGGAAATTCCGAATGTCGGAACGTGCTGGACCCGTCAGAAAGAAAACCGTTGGGGTGACGTTGGGGTGGTGTGCGTATGAAGGTCGGGCCCCGTGCCGCGCCGGTGATGCTGAACTCATACAGCCTGACGGGCGATCTGCTCAGTTTCGATCGTTGCCCGCTCCAGTACCGGCTGTTCACCCGCACCGGTGTCCGCCAATCGCATCCAGTCCAGCAGTGGTACGGGAACTTCCTCCACCTGGGTATGCGACGCGCCTACGATGAATGGCGTGCGAATTCCGATATGGCTCGGTTTGAGTGGTCGGATCCGATCTCGGGGCCATATGGCGACCTCGTACAGGTAGTCACCGCAAGGCTGCGTGCCGATGGTCTTTTCCGCCCGTCTTCGATGGGGGTGCAGGCAGAGCAGCGACTTTTGCGCGCCATCCGAGTTCTCGGACCGCTTGTGTTCCCGCTCATCAAAGAGGCCGAGGTCCGCTTGTCGGCAGTCAGACAGGCGAAAGCAGAGGGGGGCGGCGAGATCGCGTACCAGATTACCGGCGTCGTCGACGTGTTGGCGGCCACCAAGTTCACGACGGATACAGACAATGCCCTCGTTGCGAACGTCATGAGGCGGCTCGACGGCCTTGAGGCGAGCGACGAGGAGTTGGAGGTGATCCTCGACTACAAGGGAATCGCTCGTGACGCCGTAGGCGATGCCGTCGAGACTGCGGGCCGGCAAATCTTGACCTATTCGTGGCTTCGGAATCGTCGGCAGCAAAGAAACGTTGTTGCGGCGGGTGCAGTTGTCTTCGTCAACGACTTGTTGGGACCGAAAGATGATCCGAATATTGACCCGGCCGGAGAGCAATTGGATGACCTCCTGGACCAGGTCATTGAGCCGATAGCCGTTGGCGGGAATCTCCCTGAGCAGGCTGCTGAGTTCTTCGATGGGCGCGTCGAGCGGATCGAGGCCGCGGAGGAGTCCGAGGGTGGCGGTGCACCACTTGACGAAAGTTGGCCGCCGAGACCCGAGAAAAGGACCTGCGTGGCATGCGACGCCCGGTACTACTGCCCCTCAAGCAAAGTGAAACGACCGAGGGGAGTTTCCGGCATTTTTGCTCCGGACGCACCGTAACCCCCACGGCGCACCAGTGGTCCGACCGAACGGCCCAAGCGAGAGAGCCCGCTAATTGTCCTCGGCACTTCCGCGGCGAAATCGGCCGGGGCCCGTCGGCGATCAGTTCACGGTCATCCCGATGCCCGTCTAGCAGATGCCTCTCGTCTGGCGTGACGAGCGATTTGACCTATCCGGCGTTGTCGGGGGCGTCTACATAATTCGGCGTTATCGGGCGTTGAATCGTGGGTCCCGGAAGCGACTCCGTAAACCATGGTTGACAAATGGTGTAAACCATGGTTTACTTCCCATGGCAGCACATAGGACATCGTCACCGGCGACCCGACGATCTCCTCGTCCGCCGGGACCCCGAGACAGCGACACGCGAAGGAGCAACGCACATGACCGACAACGACGCGCCGCCCGCCGAGGGCGGCTGGCTCATCGAGTGGGACGGCGGCTTCGACACCGCCGACAGCGAGGCCGATGCATGGGAGAAAGTCGACGCCCTGATCGCCAGATGGGGCGATGCCACCAGGGACGATTTCCTCGTGCGCCCGAACATCGAGGACTGACGAAACGCGGGTTCAGGCGGAAAAGCGCACGTGGCAATTCGCGGTGATAGCTCGGACTCCCATCCGAGGAGGGGAGCGGAGGAGATCAAGGCGGCGCTTCGGATGGAGGCCGAGCGCAAGAAGGAAGCCAAGGAGGCCCTCGACCGGGCCGACGCAGCGATCGCCGGCCTGCTGGAGTCGGTGCCGGAGACCGACGGCATCACGGTGGAGGAGGCGGCGGCCGAGGTCGGCATCTCGCGGAACATGGCCTACAAGATGCTCAGGAAGCATCGATCCTGAAAGAGCTACTGCGGCCGACCGCCCAGAGGACGGGTCGTGTCCCTTCCTCCTGTGGTCGGGCTTCGCTGTTCGCCGATCCTGGGCGGAAGTCGACATAAGGTCGATTCTCGGGCGTCCGTAAGTGAGCTTTCGGCCGCAGTGCTGCTGCTTCGGCTGTGCGGGCGGCGGCCTAATCCGACAGAGCCGCGCTCAGCTCTGGCCCGACCTCCTCGAGGGCGCGGCGCACCCGCCGGTCGAAGCTCGCCAGCTCGGCGCCCAGCCGCCCGGCGGTCGCGATGGCGAAGCCGTCGGCGAGGCTGACGCCGAGGCCGCGACGCCGGGCCGCGAGGCGGGCCGTCGCGGAATCGGGAGCCGACGTGCGAATGCCCAGCGAGGCGATGGCGTCGATCGCGACACGGAGGTTGCGCTCGTCCTCGGCCGGGCGCACCAGCGCCTCCGCGTAGTTGACCGTGCAGATCACGAGCTCGGTCCCCCCGGATGCGAGCCTGCCGAAGGCCTCGCGCGCGGCCGGATGGTGGGCGTCGGCGCGATCGAGCGCCGCGATCACGACGTCGGTGTCGAGACGCAGGTCGCCATCGACGGACCCCCGGGAGAACTCAGGCCGCGCTCTTCGGAGCGGAGCTTCTCCAGGTACCCGGGTTCGTAGAGGCCGTCGAAGACACCCAGCGCGGACGCCGGGGCGGGAGCCGCGCGATGGACGACGATGCGGTCGACGCCCTCGGCCTCGATCACGACCTCGCCCCCGGGCCGCAGGCCGGCCGCCTCGAGGCTCTCGACCGGCAGGGTCACCTGGTGCTTGCTGGAGATGCGTGGCGCGCCTTTACCATAGCGTAAAGGGGCTACGCGATTCCCGGCGCAACATCACCTCGTCGATGGACGGCGGCGTCGACCCCGGTTCCCACCCTTGCCTGGGTCCTCACCGTGTGGTGTGGGCGCCGCGGGACCGCGGTTCAGCCGGAGTTGGAGCCGTACGGTTCGCAGGGCGTCTGCGGGCCGGCCCACGAACGCCACGGACCGAGCGGCCCGCCGGGACGGCGCGGCTCGCGGATCAGCAGGCGCAGGTAGGCGCGACGTCCTTCGCATTCGCCCAGGTCGGTGGCTTTCAGGAGCGCGACGACCGGATGGCGGAAGTAGCCGCCACGCGGCCTGAAGATCGGATTGCGACCGCGCCCGTGGGCGACGGCGCCGCCCCAGCTCGACCAGCGGACATCGGTGATCGATCCGCTGGCGTCGCCGCCGTTGTAGATGAAGTGCGGGTGCGCGGTGCCCCAGCCCTTCCCGGTCGGCGCCCCGTAGATCTTGCCTCCGAGGACGACCGGGCCGCCGAGCGCGCGCCGCTGGGTCGCGTGTCCTCCGGTCGTGCCTCGCCCCGCGGCGGCCGAGCTCGAGAAGGCCGGCGCAACGGACAGGGCGATGGCGATGGCGATGGCAACGGTCGTCCTCCGCGTCATGACCTCATCCGATCACCGACATGGGGCAACCGTCAACCTTGGTGGAGGTGAGCTCCCCTCCGCACGAGATCGGCTCTCGGGGTCCGGAGGCCGTCGCACGGACCCCGGCGTCGGCGTGGGGATGCGGGGACTCGTCGCCGGTTTGATCCCATCGTCTCGGTCGACCGTCGGTCTTCGGCGGCGGCCATGAACCGAGCTGCGCGTCGGTCGGCACGCCCCCACTGACCATCAGCCCGCCGCGATCCCGAACTCACCGACGGCGAATTCGTCTTCGGGAGATTCGACCGTGATGCTTTCGATCGTCGCTCCGCCTTCGGTATAGAAACCGAAGAATGCCGCGCCGGCTTCGCCGAAGACGGGGACCGATCCCGAGGTCGTCCCGTCCTGGGTATGGACGGTGACGTCGAAGACTTCGAATGCGTCGGGCTCCGCGTAGAGGTAGAACGCCCTGGTGCCGGCAGGGGGGACCAGGGTGACGGTCGGTTCGGACTCCGAGGCGTATACGTCCCCGGAGTATCCGTTGCTCCAGGTCGCCCAGGCCGGTTCTTCGCCGACCAGGAGGTGGACGAGCGGGACCGAGAAGGCGAGGGTCCCGGTCGGGCCGTCGACCCCGGTGACTTCTTCTTCGAGCGCCTGGGGGTCGGAGGCGAACGGTTGCATCGTGTAGGGCCCGAGGGTCGCAGGCGGCGACCCGGTACCGGGTGCCCCGACGAAGACGATCCCCGGCGCGGGTCGCGGCGCCGGGGATGGGGTGGAGGGCGGCGCGAACGGGCCGCTCGCCTGGGCGAGCGGCACGCTCTGGTGGAAGACGGTCTTCTTGCCGGTGTGGAGGCCGAGGACCGGCACGGCCAGATCGGCGTCGACCTTGATCGGCGCGGTCAGCCTCCACCACGGGTCCGCGGCGGTTTCCGCGTCGAGCGCGAGCCCGGTCCGCAGGTCGACTTCGGGTCCTGCCACCCCGTAGAGGAGCAAGGACACGGTCGGGCCGACGTCGCCTTCGAGGTGGGCCTCGGCGGTCGGGGCGGGGGCGTCGTAGGTGAAGGTGTGGCTCACCTTGCCGATCGGGCTGACCGACCCGTGCGAGTAGGAGAGGCCGCCGCTGGCGGTGACGCTCCCGTGCAGCCCGGTGGACACCTGCGCGGAGACCGATCCGTTCCCTTCGAGGACGATCTTGACGACCGGCAGGAGGACGACGGGGACCGGCCCCACCTGCACGTCGATGACCGGCAGGTCCCATCGTGCCAAGGTCACCGGGGTGGCCTTGCAGCTCGCGGCCGCCTGCGCGGAGGCCTCGAGGTCGCCGTCGAGCTTCAGGCCGGCTTCGAACCTGGCGGAGGTGACGCCATGGAAGAGGCTCCACTTCGCCCGCAGGGAGACAGTGGGCGCCACGCTGACCGAGCCTTCCACCTTGACTTCTGCGCCCCCCGTGCACTTGATCGCCCGTGAGACGGGCTGCGGCGTGGAGCTCGCACGGGCGGTCGGGGTCGAGCTCGAATCGACGTTGATGCTGCCCGACGGGACGGCGGCGAGCAGGGTGGTCGGGACGGTCTGGACTTCGGTGTTCCCTCCGGAGGCGGAGACGGAGGTGACCAACCCGAGGAAGCCGTCGGGCGTGGTCGGTCCCGACGACGCCGCGACGATGTCCCCGGGGCGCAGCGGGACGGTCCCCTTGTAGCGCAGCCGCCCCGCTTCACCTGGCTGTGGCGCGGCGACTATCCGGTTCGCCCGCAAGGCCTGCGTACGTCGCTTGATCCGGACGTGACGACGGGCGCTGTGGCCGGTGCCGTGTCGCGATCGGACCACCGCGCGGATCGTCAGGAAGGGGAGGGGGGAGCGGACGCGCCAGGTCAGCTCCGTGCCCGAGCCCTTCCTCACGGTGCGTCGGGCCACCGTGTGCCATCGGCCCCCTCGCTCCTGCTGAAGGGCGACCCGGAACGGTGAGGTGAGGCCGGAGTGGACTCGCGCGGGCAACTCCCCGTCGACCTTCACCATCTTCGGCGTGCTGAGGGTGACGGTCGCGGCATGGGCGAGCGAGGTGGTCACCGCTGCAGTGACCAGGAACACCGCCATGACGATCAGTGCGTAGAACGAGCGCGGAACTACGCGTTCGCGATCTGCCCTCTTCTTCAAAGTGCCCCCACTCATCGCTCTTCAGGGCGAAAGACGGTATTGCGACTTCAGCGAAACCCACTGTTTGTGATCGAGCGAACACGATTTTTGGGCGTGTACCGGCCCAAATAGTGGGAGATATCCAAGTGATCAGCCTGCGTTCTGCGCTGCGATGGCCCTCACCGCCCCGTCCGCCCCCCGCACTACAACCCTCCCGTGAGGGTCGACGGATACGTCCGCGTCAGCAAGGTCGACGGTCGCAGCGGCCCGTCCTTCATCAGCCCGCAGGTCCAGCGCGAGGAGATCGAGAAGTGGGCCGACTTCAGGGGGGCCGAGCTGCTCGAGGTCCACGTAGACCTCGACCAGAGCGGCGCCCGCCTCGACCGGCCGGGCCTCGAGGCGGCGCTCCGACGGGTCGAGTCGGGCGAGAGCGAGGGTATCGTCGTCGCCCGCCTCGACCGCTTCTCGCGGAGCCTGACCGGGGCGCTCGAGACGATCAGGCGCCTCGAGGAGGCCGGCGCGGTCTTCGTCTCGGTCGCCGAGGGCCTCGACCCCGCCACCCCGGCGGGCAAGATGATGATGAGGCTGATGCTGGTGATGGCCGAGTTCGAGCTCGACCGCATGCGCGAGGCCTTCGACGACTCCCGCCGGCGCGCCGTCGGCCGCGGCGTCCACCCGACCGGGCGCCTCCCGCATGGCTACCTTCGCCCCGAGGGCGGCGGCCCGCTGATCAGGGACCCCGAGACGGCCGACCGGCTCGCCGTCTGCTTCCGGATGCGCGCCGAAAGGCGCAGTTGGGCCGAAGTCGTCGCCTACGCGACCGAGAGCGGCGCGGGCCGCCCCGGCGACCCCCGCTGGACCTACGAGCTATTCCACCGCGTCATGCGGAACCGCGTCTATATCGGGGAAGCCCGCTCGGGCCCCTACCGGCTCCCCGGCGCCCACGAGCCGATCGTCGAGCGCGGCATCTTCGAGGCCGTCCAGCTCACCCAGACCGCGACCGCCCAGGCGGCCACCAGCCCGCGCTCCACCCTGCTGGCGGGGCTCCTTCGCTGCGCGGGCTGCGGGCGGAGCCTCCACTCGAACGCCGACCGCCGCCCCTCCGGCGAGCCCCGGCCGCGCTACGAATGCCGCGGGGCGGGCGTCGCCGGGCGCTGCCCGGAGCCCGCCAGGACGATCGGCACCGAGGTCGAGGAGATCGTCGCGGAGTCCTTCTTCGAGGTCTATGAGACGTCCCCGATCGCGCGCCGCGCGAGCGCGGCCTCGCGTCGGCGTGCCGAGGCCGGCCTCGTCCGTGCCGAGGAGAGGCTGGCGGAATTCGACCTGTCCCACGCCGGGGAGGAGGGTCGCCCGCAGGAGCGGGAGACCCTCGCCGGGCGGGTCGAGACCGCGCGCCGGCGGACCGTCGACCTCGCCCGCTCGACCCTGATCGAGAGCCCGGCGCGCCTGCGCCGCCGCTGGCCCTCCCTGGCACCGGGCGAGCGCCGCCGCCTGATCGGCCTGGTGATCGACGCGGCGCTCCTCGGGCCAGACCGCGGCCATGGCCTCGCCGAGCGCCTCCTGATCGTGCCCTCCGGGCTGGGCCGGGGCCTGCCGCGGACGAGCCACCGGACGAGCCTGGTCCCTTATGGGTGGGAGAGGGGCGAGGGGCCCGGCCCCGCCGTCCTCGGCCCGGAGGACCCGCCGCCGACCTTCCGCTGAAGGCCGGGCTCTGCCGTCCGGGCGATGCGTCGGCGCGCCCCGGCCGCCTCTCCGTAGCCGGGCCCGGTCAGAGCCCGGCCGGGTGGCGGACGGCGAAGCGCGGCAGGATGGAGGCTTCCGGTGCGGCCATCTTCCAGCGCGGGCCGGTGACCCCTTCGGGGTCGTTTCGGGTGTCGAAGCGCAGCCCGGCGACGACCATGAAGACGTGTTCGGCGTTCGCGTAGATCGTGATCCACCTCCCGGGACCGGGCTCCCCCCAGTGGGCGAGCTGGCCGGAGACCATCGTGTAGGGGAGGAGGCCGCCGCCGTGGAGGGCGTAGCTGACCGCGCCCGAGCAGTCATAGCCCTTCGAGGCGAAGCTGGCGTGGCCGCCACCCCAGATATATGGGGTGGCGTCGATCCGGTTCGCCGCCTCGATCACCCGCCGCACAGTCGTGGGCGCGCCGGCGGGCGGCACCGCCCGGCCGTCGAGGAGGCTCGCGCCGCAGTCGGCCGCCGTGCGCCGCGCGAGGCTCGGCGCCGGTTCGCAGCCTGCGCCCCAGGGCACGTCGGGCGCCCAGGACGGCCCGTCCGCGGCGGCGGCGCCGGCCGGGGCGGGCGAGGCGGCGGCGAGGACCGCGGCGAGTGCGAGGAGGAGCCTCGGGCGGGGCACGATGGAGGAAGGGTAGGGGACGGGGACGGCGCCGGCCAGGGGATCCGGCCCCACGGGGCGGGCGCCGTCACGCGGCGCGGAGGAGCTCCGACGGCGCTGCCACCGGGGCCGGGGCCTCGGTGAGGGCCGCGAGGGAGGGTCCGGCGCCCCGCAGGGCCGCCGAGCAGGCGGCCGGGGTCGCGGGGCTCGTCCAGACGATCGGCGCGAGGCGGAGGGACCTGCCGCGCACCGGCAGGTCGCGGGGCCCTTCGCCGAAGGGCATGAACAGCAGCCGGTCCTCCAGACCGAGGCCGCGGTCCTCGCGGATCAGGACCGCGTCGAAGAAGAGGCCGAGGTGGCGGCGCCGCTCGGCCACCGGCATCGCGGGCCAGCGGCGGGCGAGGACGGCGGGGCTCGGGGTCAGCCGCGAGCGCGCCAGCGCGACGAGCCGCTCCCTCGCGGCCGCCACGGCGGCCTCGGCGGCGGCGATCTCCTCCGCCGGCGCCTCGCCGGGTCCCCCCGGCCACGACCCGAGCGCGTCGAGCCCGCCCTCGCGGGCGGCGAGCGCCTCCTCGGCACGGCGCAGGGCCAAGTCGGAGGCCGCGCGACGGAGGGGCGAGCGCCCGTAGTCCTCGAAGAGCCTCCGCACCACGAGCTCCTCGACCTCGGGCGCGCGGACCTCCGGGCAGGTCGGGCAGCCGCCGGGGGCGCGGTGCTTGCAGCGGTACTTGCGCGGGCTCGCCGGCCGGGTCGTGGCCCGGCGCTCGGCGGCCATCACGTGGACGCAGCCGGCGCAGCGAAGGAGGCCCGCGAGGAGCGCCGGGCGGGAGGAGCGGGTCACGGTCAGGGTCCGGGTCAGCTGGGCGAGCTCCCGGGTGCCGCGGTCGATCAGGGGCTCGTGCGCGGTGCGGTTGCGGTGCGGGCCGCAGCGGGCCTCGCCGAGGTAGGCGCGGTTGGCCATCACCTCGATCAGCGAGGCGGTGGTCCACCTCGCGGTGCCGAAGGGGTTGCGCAGCCCGGTGCCCGAGACATGGGCGTGCATCTCGGGCCAGGAGCGGTAGGCGGCCCGCATGCGGAAGAGCTCGGCGAGCGCCGGGGCGCTCCCCGGGTCGAGGACGAGCCGCCCGCCCCGCCCGCGCCGGTAGCCGGTCGGCGGCACCGAGGAGGGATGGAGGCCACGCCCCACGGCGCGCCGCCGCGACTCGTCCCAGCTCCTGCGGATCCCGTCGAGCTCGAACTCCGCGGTCAGGAGCATCACCCGCATGAGCATCTTCCCCGCCGGGGTGGTCGGGTCGAGGCCCTCGGCGACCGAGACGAAGGCGGCGCCGGCCTCCTCGAGGCGGGCGATCGTCTCGAGGGCCCCGGTCAGGTTGCGGGCGAAGCGGTCGAGGCGGGCGACCACGATGCCCTCGCTCTCGTCGGCCTCGGCCCGCAGCAGCGCGCGCTCGAGGCCGGGCCTCTCAAGGACCCCGCCGCTGACGTCGAGGTCGGTGTGGAAGGAGAGGATCTCGACCCCGCGGTAGCGAGCCCAGGCCTCGATCTCGGAGCGCTGGATCTCGGGGCTGACGAAGCTCGCGCCCCTGCGGCCGCCGACCCTGCTGACGCGGATGTAGCCGTCGAGCCTCGTGGGGGGTTTGTAGGGGGCGGGGCGGACGTTGCGGCGGCGGGGGACGACAGTCCCGTGCTCCTGTTGATCGGAGGGGCGTGGACGGATCGCGAGCGGCTGGGCAGGGCAAGGCAAGGGCACGAGATCGGCGTCAGTTGCTCCCGCAGACCCGCGGACGGACGGGTGCCTCCGGACGCGGAAGTCGGCCGTTGCTCACCGGGTCGTCCGCAATCAGGCTCGGCATCCCGCAGGAGCGCAGGCGCTCTGGGGGGCCGGCCAGTCTGCTTGGCGCCAAATCTGGGCGGCAATCCGGTGTCGAGGTCCAGCGATCGCATTAGGGAGCACCACGCCGAAGAATCGGACGGACCGAGAGCACACATACGTAAACGCGACGGTTCTCAAAAAGTCTAGATATATTGATCGTACATCGGGAGTAGCGCCAAATCCGACAGTCAGGGGGAATATCGGTGCGCGTGATTCGAATCCTCGCCGCGATCGTCGTGGTGCTCTGCCTCGCGACTGCCTCTTCGGCGGAGGCGGCCACGCTGTCAGGGGTGGTCGAAGGGCAGCGGCAGGGCGAAGCAGGGACCGAACCTCTTGGCAGCGTGGAAGTGGCTGTCTATCCACTTGGGACCGAGGAACCGATTGCCGCTGTGTCGACGAATGAAGCCGGTGGATATGGACTCGAACTGGAATCGGGGATCTATGACGTGCGCTTCGATCCGGGTTCGTCCAGCTCGTTCGAACCGACCACGGTCCACGAAGTCGAAGTCACGACGAGCCGGGCGCTGAACGTGGTGCTGCTCACTGCCAAGCTCGTCCACCTGACCGGCACGTTGCGTGACTCCGAAGGCGAACCGGTGCCCTTCGGCGAACTCACCCTCAGCGACGGCACCCGTTCGGCGTCGTCCGGCACCGCCTCCGGCGGCGCCTTCGACCT
>Ga0164242_10000162_pt1 | contig 82379 bp, 67 predicted proteins | sample OricomgcompostMG_FD_108783 | JGI IMG/M metagenome (GOLD analysis project Ga0164242, IMG submission 108783) | Miracle-Growth compost microbial communities from Emeryville, California, USA - Original compost - Miracle growth compost (MG) ... | reverse complement strand
GCAACCGTCAGTTTCTGGCGCTCCTTGAGCTTACTGCTGAGAGTATCGAGCGACGTACTATTTGCTTCCATGAACTGCAAAAAGGCTTTGTTGAGCGCGTATTGCAGTTCAACCCCCAAAATCTGTCGGTATTCCGTACTCAAACTTTCAAACGAGTCGGTCGCGACTTCGTTGAAATACTTATAGAGGTCGCGTTCGCTTTTTTTGTACGACACGTACTCTTTGACGAATTCGCCGTCGCTGCCGGCAAAATTGCCATTACCCAAGTCGACATTGCCGTTCGTGAAGCCGATGCCAAGTCGCTTGGCCGCCGCCGGATAGGTATCGATAAATGCCGCAACCGTTTGTTTGGCCTCATTAAGTTGCGTCGCTTCGCCCAAATCACGTGCCAGCTTAGTAATGCGCAGCATGAACTCACGCGGCCGCGCCAACAAGTGGTTCATAGTGGTAATGCCGAACAACTTGCCGAATTGCGGAAAATCTCGATACATACGATTCAGTTCAGTTGCATATTGCAGCATGGTGATGTTCGCCAGCAGGTTGTCGGCATCGTAAATCTTGAAACCAAGTGCGAAATCGACGCTCGCGATTTGATTGAGCTTGGTCATGATTTCGGTGATTTCGTTGAGTTTGCTGTCACTGGTCAGCAAAATATGAATGACGTCTTTCCAGTGGTAAACCGGCAGGTTTGCCGCAGCCAACGCATCGGCCACATAACCCACGAATTGGCTCATGAGCTGCATGTTTTCGGCCTGTTTTTCTGGCTCTGGCAAGCTAAACGACGGCAATGATTTGAGCAGTTGCTTGTTGAGATTTTCTACGACTGGCATGCGTCCAGAAAAGCCGAACAGTCGCGATTTCAATGTTGTAATTTGTTCAACATATGTTTCAAACACGTCAACGATTTCGGCCGGTGTTGCGTCATACCCATCAAGCTCGCGCAGGAGCGCTGTCGTGTCGCTATCGGCAAGGTACCGCAGCGCATCTTGCGCGATAGCAAGCACCTGACCAAGAACCACCTCCTGCTGCGCCACTTCTCGAAACGTGCTCGTGTCACTAATACCCAGCCAGCTACTTGCCGGTTGGTCTTTGAGGATTTTGACGAATTGCCGATAGTTAGATTGAATATACGCCAAGTCTTCTTGCAGCTGCTGTTTTTGCTCCGGTAGTAATTTGCGGTAACGCACCACGAACTCCGGCAGACGCGCCTGCACGTCTTTGCTGGCTTTTTCGTAGTCGCGATAGGTCGTGATAAAGCTTTCTATGGCCGCCTGCTGGTCGTTTTCGACGTACGGCATCAGATAGCTTGCTTCGCTGTCGCGCACATAGTGTACGGCACGGTGCAGTTTTTGGATACTGCTGCCGATAGCATCGATCGGCTCGTCGGTAATCCAATCGATACCGGCAAAGCGCCGCTCGTTTGTGACCGCCCGCTCAACTTCATGCAGATTGATATCTTCGGCATTTTGGATGAATTGAGACAAGCTGTCCTGCAGCGCTTGTTTCTTGCGCTTTTTGGCAGCTGTTAATTCTTGTAAGTTCGCTTCGACATGGTGCGCGCTTTTTTCGACATCCGTCACCAACTGGTCATCAATGTGGTCAAAAATATCACCGTCGTGCAGATTCAACACCGGGTTATATCCACGCCGGCCACTAGCCTGTTCCAAAGCCATGCCTATCCGTTTGCGTGGCCGAGCAGCCGTTCGTTCGGTACCGCTGACGACCAAAACCGATTGGCCTTTCGTGAGTGCCGACAGTACTGCCGCATCGATCAGGCGTTTTTTACCCGTACCGACAGCAGCGTCAACCACCACGTGCTTGCCCGTGTCTTTGGCGAGTGCTGACAGGACTTGCTGCTGTTCGTCGTTGACCGGCAATGGCAAGCCAGGCAATAATTTGTCGAAATCAGGCTTTTCACTCCATTCGTCAGCGACTTCTTCGACGATCTGCGTGACCGGATTAACCAAAAGCGTGTCCAGGTAGGCTTCGGCCTTTTTGGCCAGCGTTCCGTTTGCGGCCAGTTCCTGATAGTCACGGGCAATCGCCGCGCCCGATGGCATATCGACATAGAAATACACCCGGTTCGACAGTCGCACCAGGTGATTGGCACTTTCTTGGGCGGCCGGCTTGGCAATGGCAATGTCGTTCGAAAGCTTAAACGCCTGCGTGAGCTGCGTAACAACTTGCTGCAGCAGTGCGATTTCTTCGACCGAATGGATAACGTTTGGAATCTTGAGACTGGCGATATCAATCGGCTGATTGGTGCGCGCCGCAAAGTGCCGGGCCACGTATTCGATAGCCTGCTTGTTGACCGCAATCTGACCGCTGAATTGCAGCGTGACGCTCGGAAAACTATGACGGCTCTCGACTTTGGTATAAAACAACGGAAACGCATGCATGTCGTACTGCAATTCGCCAAAATACACGTACATACCCGCGCCGTCACGAACCAGCGCGCTGCGATGCAAGGCGTAGGTATGCTGATAGGCATCATCAATTTCGAGGTCATCGGCAAAATGTTCCAGGCTGTCTTTGACCCGTTTCGGCGTGAACGCTTCGGCCAAGGTTACCATCAACGAGTCCTTGGTGACATACGAGGTGCTGGCAAAATACGCGGTGTAAATATTGCGGAGCAGTTCCTTGCTCGCATCAAATAGCCGGCTAACTGCCGCTTCGCGCAGCGATACCAGCAAATGACGCTCGTCTTTGTTGGAAATAACGTCAACGTTTTCGAACGGAATAATGAATGGCACGACCAAATCGTTGGATATGGCATGTTTCGCTTCACTGAGCAGTTCGTCGACGATATCGGCCTGGTTCCCGCTCGTTTCTTCGATGAGCCGCGTCCCTGCCTGGAACGCCAAGGCTCGCAGCAGCGACAACGTTTCTCGCTCGGTAATCTTTGAAATATTCAGTCGAACCGCTCGTAAAATATGTTCGTCGTGTTTGGCGGTGTATTTGTTTTGCGTAATCACGAACGTGCGCTGACTCAGGCCGGTTACAAAGTTTTTGTAGAGGTTTTTATTGAGCTGGCCGTAGCGCTCCAGTGGTACCTTGCGAATCAAGCCGTATGAATAGGTATCGCCATAGACGCGCTGCGGCAAGCCATTGCTCGAAATCGTCCCGCTGACGTAGGCGCCAAAATACTCAGCGACCTGACGCGTAAAATCAGTCGTGTCCGAAGATGCTCCAAGTGCATTGCCACTATCAGTCTGGGCTGCGGTATCGTCCATTATTCCCTCACTCGTTTGTTAGTACTATAGCAAGTTTCCCTCTAAAAGATAAGTAGTTTGAGAGAGCGATGTATTTTTGACACAAATGAAAAACGGACGGGTACACTGAGGGGGTACCCGTCCGTCTTACGAAGATCGTGCTAGCGGCCGCGGTCAATCCAGTCAGAGGCCTTATCTATGACGACATCAAACAGCCTTAGCGCAAAGCCTATGCCGATGAGCATCACGATTGCCGCCTCGAGCATGACGATCATTGCCGCAAAGCCATTGTTGCGCCAGTTAGCGATAATCCACCACTGAATAGCAGCCAATATCGAGATCACGACGACACCGACAATCACAGCGATAACCATCTCTCGCTGTTGCTTCGTAAGGGACTTTCCCATAGTTACTCCTCTAGTCGTAGGTAATGGAAAGCTAATTACATTATATTACTTTTTATTATTTTTGTCAATATCACCTCAGGCCGTACCTGTTGCAAGATGCGGCTATGAGTAGTAAGGTAGCTCCATACAGACCATCTGTCTCGAACCTTAGGAGAAGTCGTGGTAAAACGCTTTATTTATAGCGCCGCGTGGGTATCGGTTGGCATGGCTGGAATCATCGTTTTCATCGTCATGGTGATAACTGTGCATCACCACTCGTCACCACCTGTGGAACCGACCGATGACGTGATCGTCGATGTCGGACCGCCGCCGCACCCCGTGCACTACGTCATGCCGCGCGTACGGACTCAGTACGTGTAACGTGACGATTCCCTTGCTTGCCCGCTCATGCGACACAAAAAGTGCCCGACACGTGCGGGCACTTTTACTGATGAACCCGAAAGCTTATAGCTAAAGACTTGATTAATATAATCTTAAATGTTATAAAAGTCGGAGGACAAAACGTCCTACCACCACTATCGAAGGGTTGCACATGAGCATCAAATCAACGTTGGCGGCAGCTGCTGTATGCCTGGGCGTGACAACGGTGTCGCTCGGCTTAAGCGCACCGGCGTTCGCAAAGACATTCGACGAGCACGGATGTATCATTCCTGTACGGAGCGGTTCGCTGTGCCTGGCGCTTGAAAGCGGATCAATTTACCATGTCTTCGATTCAGGTACCTATGCCGCAGCTGGCTACAACCCATCTGTCGCGGTGCCACTGGAAGAAATTGATCTCAGCGCGCCAAAAGGTACCATTCGGTATCGCATAAACGGAATCGACGACTGGTTTCGATCAATTGGAAAACTGACAATCGTCGAGTACAACGGCTCATTGATTCCTCTCGAGCAGTACAAAAAGCAACTTCCGATGGAATTGGCGCTCAAACAGATGAACCAGCACTACTACGAGGACAGCATGAACGCTATTCTCGCACCTGAGTGCACTCACAGCTATAACGGCTGCTAACCTTTCGTCGGCTGATGGCGTGCCCGCACCGGAGACTGATCGTTTCCGGTGCGGGTACATCCTACATCATGAATCTCTTGCATTCGCACAAAAAATGCCCGCTACAATGGCGGGCATTTTTGATTGGAGAGGTAAGGCTACTAGCCTCGTGCGAAGTGCGCGAATGCGCGGTTGGCTTCGGCCATCTTGTGGGTGTCTTCTTTTTTCTTGAAGGCAGCACCGGCTTCGTTGTAGGCGTCGACGATTTCAGCGGCTAGGCGCTTTTCGTATGGCATACCACTACGGCTACGCGCAGACTGGACCAGCCAGCTAAAGGCAAAGTGCAGTTGGCGGTGACCCTGGATCGGGAATGGAATCTGGTAGTTCGCACCACCGACACGGCGAGATTTGACTTCGAAGTTCGGTGAAACGTTCCTTAACGCCTTTTCAAAGACTTCTAGCGGTTCTTCGCTGTCAAGCTTCTTGGCAGCCTGTTCGAGCGCACTGTAGACAGCACGTTCTGCGACCAGCTTTTTGCCGTCGAGCATTGATTTGTTGATCAGACGCTGAACCAAGATAGACTGGTACTTGCGGTCTGGCTTGAGCTCGCGCTGGAGCTTTTTGGTGACTTTACGAGGCATTTTTACTTGTCCTCCTTCTTCGCACCGTACTTGCTACGGCCTTGTTTGCGCTTGGCGACACCCTGGAGGTCCAATGCACCACGAACGATGTGGTAGCGGACACCTGGAAGATCCGGCACACGACCACCGCGAACGAGCACAACGGCGTGCTCCTGCAGATTGTGGCCTTCGCCACCGATGTATGCCCAAACTTCGTGACCGTTGGTCAGGCGCACACGAGCGACCTTACGCAGTGCCGAGTTCGGCTTTTTTGGGGTTTTGGTCGTCACCTTGATGCAAACGCCGCGCTTGAGCGGTGAATCTTGCTCGTAGTAACGAACCTTGAGGGCGTTTTGGATACGACCAAGTGCTGGTGACTTGGACTTCTTCGCAGCCGTCTTGCGCGGCTTACGCACCAATTGATTAATAGTAGGCATTTAGTTCCTTTCCATGGTCAAACGTCCGTCTTGTGGCTTATTTTGGGCGTTGAGCTCACAATTCGAACATTTTCTACAGTGGATTTACGTAATTGTATGCAATCAGGTCAGCATCCTGATTGCGAGACGACGATTCGTCTCGAAACTCATCTGTTAGTGTAGCAGAAAACGCTTGTCTATGCAAGTAAAAACCGGTGTCGCGTGCGCACCGAAGCGCACGCGACACCGGGTCATTGATTAGGAGTTCGATGGCACAAAGCCGGTTTTAGCAAGCTCATGCCGCCATTTCTTGAACAGACGACGGTGCCACCAAGGAATCCATTGTCGCCATGCATTTTCATCTTGGAGGCACGCCAACGCGGCATTGAGCGGCTCATTCAGCTTTTCGAGGTGCCTCTTTGCGTTGACGGTATCGGCCGGAAAGGGCCGCGACAGCGCTGCTCGTTCGTTTAACAGCGTACAGAAACGTCTATCTACAAACTCGAAGAGATAGACAGCGGCCAAGCCGTGCACCTTGTGGTGGCGCTTTTGCATCTTAAGAATCTTATGCAGTGACAGCGGTTCTTTCACCGCTACTCCTTTCATTGGAACTTCATAGCCAGACGCTATAACCGTGTTTATATTATAGCATATATACTATAAATAAGCAAAAGACCCCACAGTGGGGTCTTTTACCAAATTGCCTATCGTGATTATTCTGCCAGTTGCAGATCTTCGGCGATTTCGTCGGCAATCTCTTCGGCGACCAATTCGTCTTCCGGCGTGATATCGTCGCTCAATTCGCGCGCACCGGTACCGACAGGAATCTTGCGGCCGATGATCACGTTTTCCTTGAGACCGTGCAGGTGGTCAGCGCGACCACTGGTTGCAGCATTGATCAACACGCGAGTCGTGTCCTGGAATGACGCAGCTGATAGCCAGCTGTCGCTCCAGATAGAGACCTTTGTGATACCAAGCAGCAACTGGGTGTAGCGAACAAGCTCTTTGCCCTCAGCAACAAGCTCGGCATTCGCATCAACGACTGCAGCCTTACTGACGATATCACCAGTCACGAATGCACTGTCACCTGGATCTTCAACCTGAACACGGCTGAACATCTGGCGCACGATGATCTCGAGGTGCTTGTCAGCAACGTCTTGACCCTGTGCGGCGTAGATACGCAGGACTTCGTTGATGATGTAGCGCTGGGTTGCTTCGGTACCCTTGAGACGCATCAAATCGTGCAGGTTCAACGAACCGATTGTCAAACGGTCACCCGCGACAACCTGGTCGTTTGCCTTGACGACAAGCTGCATATTGCCAGGAACTTCGTAGCGAACAGGCGCGCCAGCGTTTGCAGCGAGGACGATCGTGTCCTCAGCAACTTCGACAACACCGTCAAATGGTGCGACAAGTGGTTTTGCTTCGCCTTCGGCAGTTGCCAGAACGTCGCCAACCTTCACATTGCTGCCAGACTTGACGTTGACTGTACGGCCATCGAGTGGAATACGCTCGACATGACCAGCCTCAGGTGTCACCTGAACAACATACTTTTTGCCATCTTCCCAGACGTCAACTGTACCAGTTACCTCAGTAATATATGCTTGACCCTTTGGTGAGCGAGCTTCGAACAACTCTTCGACACGAGGCAGACCCTGTGTAATGTCACCACCAGCCACACCACTGGCGTGGAAGGTTCGAAGCGTTAGCTGCGTACCAGGCTCACCGACAGATTGTGCTGCGATAACACCGACAGGCTGTGCGTTGTCGACCAGATGACCAGTTGCCATATCGATACCGTAGCTCTTGCGTGGAATACCGCGCAGGTTCTTGGTTGATAACACTGACTGAATCTTAACTTCGTTAATCTTGTCGTCAGCTTCGATTGCCTGTGCAACTTCGCGAGTGATCAGTTGATCAGCCTCGATGTAGCCTGCAACAGCCTCTGCAGTATAACGACCGGTAAGACGGTTCGCGAAGTCGATCATCGTGTCTTCGGTTTCAGAGCGGTAAATAGTATAGCCCTCGTCGTCGCCAGTCTCATCTTCAACGGTGAAGACATCCTGCGACACGTCAACCAGACGGCGGGTCAGGTAACCTGAGTCAGCTGTCTTAAGAGCGGTGTCGATCAGACCCTTGCGGGCACCACGAGTTGCGACGAATGATTCAAGTGCTGACAGACCAGCTTTGTAGCTTGAACGGATCGGCAGCTCGATTTCGCGGTTGGCTGCGTCGACCATGATACCGATCATGGCACTTGCGAGCTTGACATTAGAGATATCACCACGAGCACCAGAGTTGACCATGACAGAAATACTGGTGTCCATTTTCTTCATCTGATCCTGCAGGAAGTCGGTTACCTTGCGGTCAACGCCACGCCATGCACCAACGGTGAGGTTGTAGCGCTCTTCTTCGGTGATCAGACCCTGGTCGTATTGTTCAGAAATCTGTGTTGTACGCTCGTCACCTTCGGCAACAAAGTCATCGATCTCATCAAACGTCAGGTAGTCGTCCTTACCAGTTGAAACGGCTGCGACAGTTGCGAAACGGAACGCGAGACCCTTCATGCGGTCAGCAGTCTTTGCAGTCTCTTCGGCACCGTACTGATCAAAGATCTTTGCCAGTACCTTCTTGAGTTGCTTCTTGCTTTGGACACTATTGTCGTATGGGAAATCTGCTGGCAGGATTTCGTTAAAGAAGACGCGACCAAGTGTCGTATCACGGATTTCACCCTTTGCAAATACACGGATCGGTGTCTGCAGTTGGATAATGTGGTTGTCGTATGCCATTTCAGCTTCGTAAACAGAGCTGAATGGTTTGACAGTATCAGAGTGTGCACTTGGCTTGTCGTATGTCAGGTAGTAGTTACCGAGGACGACGTCCTGACCGATGTTCAGCACCGGTGCGCCATCAGCAGGCTTCAGCAAGTTGTTTGTCGCAGACATCAGCTCACGAGCTTCACGCTGTGCGTCATCTGAAAGTGGCAAGTGAACAGCCATCTGGTCACCGTCGTAGTCGGCGTTGAAACCGTTTGCAACAAGTGGGTGTAGCTGGATTGCCTTACCTTCGACAAGCTTTGGCTGGAATGCCTGAATAGACAAACGGTGAAGTGATGGTGCGCGGTTAAGGAGTACGTACTTGCCTTCGATAACAGCATCAAGTGCGTCCCAAACAAGTGCATCACCTGCTTCGATCAGGCGAGTCGCAGAACGGATGTTGTGCGCGTGTTCGCCGCGGATCAGCCAGCTAATAACGAATGGCTTGAACAGTTCAAGTGCCATTTGCTTTGGCAGACCACACTGATTGATCTTGAGCTTTGGACCAACAACGATCACTGAACGACCACTGTAGTCAACGCGCTTACCAAGAAGGTTCTGACGGAAACGGCCTTGCTTACCCTTTAGCATGTCGCTGATAGATTTCAGGCGGCGGCGACCACCGGTTGCGTTTACGGCGCGACCACCACGAGCAGCACTGTTATCAATCAATGCGTCGACCGCTTCTTGCAACATACGCATTTCGTTACGGCGGATAACTTCCGGCGCATTGAGATCAATCAGCTTCTTGAGACGATTGTTACGGTTGATCACACGACGATACAGATCGTTAAGGTCGCTGGTTGCGAAACGGCCACCAGTCAACTGAACCATTGGACGAAGATCCGGAGGAATGACTGGAAGAACAGTTGTCGTAAGGCTACTTGGCTTAATACCAGCAGCGTACATACCTTCGAGTACCTTGAGGCGCTTCAGGAGCTTCTTTTCGCGCTGACCCTTTGCACCCTCAACCTCTTCGCTGAGTTGCTTGATCAACACTGGTAGCTCGATTTCATCAAGCAGTGCCTTCAGCGCTGTACCACCCATACCGACAGTCACGATTTCCTCGTACTCTTCTGGTAGGTTACGGTAGTCAGTCTCGTTCATCAACGCGGCCTTGACCAAGCTGTCAAGCTGCGCTTTCTTCACATTGTAATTCTCTTCAAGTTCTTCAATTTCGCGTGACTGCGCCTCGGCAAGTGCCTTGACGTCTGCGTTATCAACACCTGCTTCTTTTTCGAAACGCATCTTGATAGCGACACGACCAGCTTCTGTCTCGGCTTCGAGGTCAGCCAGCATCTTTTCACGCTTTTCTTCATCGACGCTCAAGACGATGTAGCTGGCAAAGTATGCTACGCGCTCCAGGTTGCGAACGGTGATACCGAGCAGCAAGCTCATAGCGCTTGGCGTACCGCGCATGAACCAAATGTGTGCGACTGGCGCAGCCAGGTTAATATGGCCCATGCGTTCGCGACGAACGATACTCTTGGTAACGAGTTCGCCATTCTTGTCGACGGCAGCTTCGCGTGAGCGAACGCCCTTCAGTTTGCTATCGTGCGGGTTGATATCTTTGACTGGGCCAAAGATGCGCTCGCAGAACAGGCCGTCACGCTCTGGTTTTTGTGTTCGGTAGTTAATAGTCTCCGGCTTGGTGACTTCGCCGTGGCTCCATTTCAGGATATCTTCCGGACTGGCAACTGCCAGGCGGACAGCGTCGAAGTCAGCGATTCCGGTGCCTGCAACAACTCGTGACATATTACACCTCCTCCTTGATTTCTTCTACTTCATCAATGTCTTGGACAGACAAGCCGTCTTCCTCGAGGTCGAGATCGTCGGCTTCATCCAGGACCGTTTCTTCATCATCGTCATCGAGAATCGGCACGGCAGGGACAGTTTTGTCCGCCGGACCAGCTTCCGCGATGATTTCTTCGGCATCAACGATGACACCTTCGCCTTCATCGGTTTCGTCGAGCAAGTCAACACGCAGACCGAGACCTTGGAGCTCTTTGACGAGGACGTTGAACGATTCAGGCAGTTTCGGCCCGACAATCGGCTCATCCTTGATGATACTTTCGTAGGCTTTCGCGCGACCGTACACATCGTCGGACTTGATCGTCAGCATTTCCTGCAGCGTGGTCGCGGCACCGTATGCTTCCAGTGCCCAGACCTCCATTTCACCAAAGCGCTGACCACCGTTTTGCGCCTTACCACCGAGCGGCTGCTGGGTGACCATGGTGTATGGACCGGTTGAACGAGCGTGAATCTTGTCGCTGACCATGTGGTGCAGCTTGATCATATGCATGACGCCAACGGTCGTGCGCTCTTCGAACGGTTCACCGGTACGGCCATCAAACAGCTGGCTCTTGCCATCACGTGCATAGCCAGCCTTTTCAAGCTCGTCACTAATGACTTCGTTTGGCACGCCGTTAAACGGAGGCGTTGCAACCTTGTAACCAAGGGCGCGTGCTGCCATACCCAGGTGCGTTTCAAACAGCTGGCCAATGTTCATACGGCTTGGGACACCAAGCGGGTTCAGTACGACATCGATCGGCGTACCATCTTCCATAAACGGCATGTCTTCGACAGGCAGAATACGTGCGACGACACCCTTGTTACCGTGACGACCAGCCAGCTTGTCACCGACTGAAATCTTACGGAGCTGCGCGACAAAAATCTGAATCTGCATTAACACGCCGGCTTTCAGTTCGTGACCGTTTTCACGGCTAAAGATCTTGACGCCGACGACCTTGCCGCCACCAGCGTTGTTCATACGCTGAGAGGTGTCGCGAACGTCTTTGGCTTTTTCACCGAAGATAGCGCGCAGCAGACGCTCTTCCGAGCTCAGTTCCTGTTCGCCTTTTGGCGTAATCTTGCCGACAAGCACGTCGCCAGCCTTGACCTCGGAACCGATTTGTACGATACCGTTTTCGTCGAGGTGACGCAGCGATTCTTCGCTGACATTTGGAATATCACGGGTCACGATTTCCGCACCAAGCTTGGTTTCACGGACTTCTACCGTGTAATCTTTGATGTTGATACTTGTCAACCCGTCGTTCTGAACCAAGCGGTCACTCAGGACGATGGCGTCGTCCATGTTATAACCTTGCCAAGGCATGAAGGCGACAGTCATATCACGACCGAGAGCCAGTTCGCCTTCAGCGATAGACGCACCTTCGATCAGGATATCGCCCTGCTTGACCTTGTCGCCGCGACTCACGCAGACTTTCTGGTTGATTGAGCGATCGTCGTTACTTTTTTGGAAGTGTACCAATTCGTAGACCTTGGTACCGTCGGCATATTTGACATGGACTTCGTCGCCGTCTGCACGCACGACTTCACCATTTGCTTCAGCAACGATCAGCTGGCTGGTGTTTTTGGCAAGCTCTGCCTCAACGCCAGTACCAACAGTTGGCGCTTCTGGCTGTAGCAGTGGCACGGCCTGCTTCTGCATGTTCGAACCGGTCAATGAACGGTCGACACGGTTTTTCTCGATGAATGGGACAAGCGCCGCGGTACTACCCAGAATCTGCTTGTGCGCAGCGTCCATGTAGGTAATTTCAGATACGTCGACTTGTTCTGGCAGCAGACCGTTACGGGCGCTGACACGCTCATCGACAAAGTTACCCTTGTCATCCAGCTTGGCACCAGCATCAGCGATGACTTCCGTCGCTTCCTGAGAAGCGTCCAAATAGATGACTTCGTTGGTGACTTTGCCATTCTTGACTTTCAAATACGGCGTCTCGATGAAACCATACTCGTTAATACGAGCATAGGTTGCAAGGTTGAGCACCAGACCGATGTTCGCACCTTCTGGGGTCTCTACAGAACAGAGGCGGCCATAGTGCGTCGGGTGGGCATCACGGACGTCAAAACCAGCACGTTCGCGGCTCAGACCACCAGGACCCATCGAAGATAGGCGGCGTTTGTGGCTGAGTTCTGACAGCGGGTTCACTTCGTCGAGCAGTTGGCTCAGCTGTGAGCTCGCAAAGAACTCACGAACGGCTGCAACAACGGGGCGGGCGTTAATCAGCTGACCAGGAGTAACCGTTTCGAGGTCGCTCATGCTCATGCGGTCCATGGCGTTGCGTTGCATACGCAGCATACCGACGCGGAACTGGCGGGCAACCAATTCGCCGACCAATTTGACGCGGCGGTTGTTGAGGGCATCGATATCATCCGGGGCTTCCTGGGTGTTGTTCAGGCGGATGATTTCTTTGATGATCGCGATCAGGTCGCTCATCTGGAAAACACGGTTTTCAGTGGTGTTCGCAACTTCCAAACCAAGGCGCTGGTTCAGTTTATAGCGGCCGACACGGCTGTAGTCGAAACGCTTGAAGTCAAAGAACATGCGCTCGATCATACTGCGGGCATTGTCGACAGTTGCCAGGTCGCCTGGGCGCAGGCGACGGTACACTTCGATTAACGCTTCGTTCGAACCACGGGCCGGGTCCTTTTCCAGCGTCTGCTCGATGTATTTGACGTCACCGGTGTCGACGTCTTCGAACATGCTCTTGATTTCGGAAACCTTGCTGTGGCCAAGAGCTCGCAGCAATGTGCTGACCGGTAGCTTGCGGCGGCGGTCAATCTTGACGTAAATCGCACCGTTGGATGCGGTTTCGAATTCTAGCCATGCGCCACGGCCAGGAATCAGCTTGGCGCCATAGTAGTTACGACCGCCAACGTTGTCGGCAGTAAAGAATACGCCGGCGCTACGGATCAGCTGGCTCACAACAACACGCTCGGTACCGTTAATGATGAACGTCCCGCGATCGGTCATCCATGGGTAGTCGCCCAAGTAGATTTCGTGTTCTTTGACTTCGCCGGTGACCTTATTGGTCAGCTCAACATTGACGTGCAATGGCGCATCAAAGGTCAGGTTGTTTTCTTTGCTATCTTTTTCGCTGACTTTCGGATCCTGGAAGTGATATTCCTTGAACCGTAGTTCCAGTTTTTGACCGGTGTAATCCTCGATCGGATTCAGTTCGGTAAATATTTCGCTCAGGCCAGTCTCGACGAATTCACGCCAGCTGTCCTTTTGATGAGCGATAAGGTTTGGAAGTGGTAACGCCGTGTCGTCCTGCGTGAAAAACACGCGGCCGCTCTTGGCAACTTGACTCTTTGCCATTTGTCCTCGCTTGTAATTAGTAGTTTATAGATCTGGCCCGAAGATCCACGTAGCCTGGCTGGTTACTTTTTCGCCAAAAAAGTCTCCATAGAAATACCAAGCTTCTCTGCTTCTTAGTACCTATTGTGCAGGATTTCTACAGAATAATCAAGAGGTTTTGCGGCTTTATTTGAGCTTATCGACCAAAATACCAATCACCACCAATCCGTCCATGACAATCCACAGCGTGTTCGAAATAATCATCGGTGGAACCTTGTTTTTGAGCCCGTAGGCCAAAAACAGCGCCGCGCAGCACAAAAAGCTCGCCCATGACACCACCGATACACCGCTGGCATTGCCGTGTAGTACCTGAATCGCCTGCGGTAACGCGCTCAGCGGATACGCCACCGACACCACCATGACCACCGTATCGAGCGCTGTCATTTTCTTTTTGAGGATTTTCGGACGTTTGACGTGAATATAGTAGTCGGAGTGAGGCATTTGACTCATTATAGCATTAGAATTATCAACTAAGGACAGCGAGTCCTGCCACTCGGTCCGCCCCTAAAATCTTTTCGGATTACCGAAAAGCATTTTGGGGCAGCCCCGCGCGCCGCCACCCACAGCTTCGATTGATTTATGCCTTCGTAATCACTTCGTCGATCAACCCGTATTCGACCGCTTCTTTGGCACTCATCCAAAAGTCACGATCCGTGTCCTTTTCAATTTTTGCCAGCTTTTGCCCGGTATTCTTGGCCAAAATCTCGTTCAGCTGCTGTTTTAGGTAAATACCTTCTTTGAGCGTAATTTCCTGGTCGGTAATCTTACCTTGCGTGCCGCTGCTCGGCTGGTGAATCATAATACGGCTGTTCGGCAGCGCGAACCGCTTACCCTTGGTGCCACTACTCAGTAAAAACGCACCCATACTTGCCTGCACGCCAATGCCGATCGTCTGGACATCCGGCTTGATGAACTGGATTGTGTCATAGATTGCAAAGCCATCGTACACGCTGCCACCCGGGCTGTTGATGTACAGCTTAATGTCCTTTTTTGGATCTTCATATGCCAAATGTAGCAACTGTGCCACAACAATATTGGCCGTGTGTTCGTTGACATCTTCGCCGAGAAAGATAATCCGCTCGTTGAGCAAGCGGCTGTAAATATCAAACGCCCGCTCACCATCGTACGTCTTTTCGATGACAGTCGGGACTAAATAACTGGTTGGTTTCGCACTATCTCTATTCATATACTTAGTATAGCGCCGTATTAGCACTCACGTCAAGAGAGTGCTAACACATTGACATATATCGGTATAACACTTATAATATAGCTTACATCCGTTGGACTCAACTAAGGAGACACGATAATGCGCACTTTTCGATGGCTTGGCATTGCCATAGTAGCAATGGCCTGGGTAGGTGGCCTTGTACTAGCAGGCTATACCGTCATGTACGGTATGCAGATCAACACGACCGACTTTACCTATATCGGTCATGGCATCTGGCAGCCAGTAGTTCAACCTAACTTCTGGCATCCCCATCTTTCGACCTGGCTCTGGGCTGGCAGCTTTGCACTAGGCCTCGCTATCTGGGGTATGCTGAGTCTCATGGTCGGTATCATCATGGACCCACGCTCACAAGAGGCGGGGCATGCCGCAAGCACGCGCCCGACAGCCACGTCCTAATAAAAACAGGCCTTCACAAGCCTGACGGGCAGAGGAATTCCTCTGCCCTTTTTTAATTTCAAATTATTTTGCGTTCAGCTCAACAAGTCGGTCGATCGTTTTGTCGGTCAGCAAACGGTTAGCAATATCGCGCTGCAGTTCTGGCGTGGTGAAATCCTGACCGCTGCGATTGCCGTATTGTTCCTGATACTGATTAATCTTCGCTGCCAATTCTTCATCGGTTGCCGTGATGTTTTCAACCTTGCTGAGTTCGGCCAGTACCAGACCGGCCTTCACCCGGTTTTCGGCAGCCGTCTTGACCTCGCCATCCAGCCACTGCTGGTAAGTCAACTTTTTGTTACCCAGGTAATCGTCGAGTGACAAGCCCTGGTACGCCAGGTTTTGTGTCATGTCCTGCTCGATCGAGCGGCGTTGATCCGCTACCAGAATTTCAGGTGCCGGCACCGTACTGACCTCGATCAGTTTGGCAATCAGCTCATCTTTGAGTTTGTCGAGCGCTTCGCGTTCCTTGCCTTCGGTCAGCTCGCGCTTGATGTCGTCACGCAGCTCTTTGACCGTTTTGAACGGACCGCCCTTGGCTGCGAATGCGTCGTCGACTTCTGGCAATACGATGTCACTGACCTTTTTCAGCACGATCGAAAACGTTACTGGCTGGCCTGCCAGCGCTTCCGAGTGGTATTCCTCGGGGAACGTGACGTTTATATCAAATTCGTCGCCAGCTTTGTGACCGACGATTTGTTCTTCGAATCCAGGTATAAACTGATTTGAGCCAAGTTCCAGCGTGTAATCTTTGGCTGTGCCACCGTCGAACGCCACGCCCTCGCGCTTGCCAGTGAAATCCAGCACGACTTCGTTGCCGTTTTTGGCCGCCGTTTTCACTTCTTTGCGCTCAGCATAGCCTTTGCGCATGCGCTCGATAATGTCGTCGATGTCTGTTTCGGCGACTTTGCCGACTGTCTTTTTGACGCCCAGCTTTTTGTAGTCACCTAGCGTTATCTTTGGCAATACGTCACTTTCGGCCACGAACTCTAGTTCCTGGCCGGGCACGTATTTTTTGACGTCTACCTGCGGGCGGTCGAGCGCCTGGATGTTTTCGGTCGTAAACGCTTCGGCAACGGCCTTGCTCAGCGCATCGTCGAGCGTTTGTTCAGCCAGGGCGTTCGGGTCGACGTATTTGGCAGCCACGCTGACAGGCACTTTGCCTTTACGGAAGCCTGGCGCTTTGACAGTTTTAGCGAGTTTGGTCAGGGCGACTTGCTCGGCAGCGGCCAGCTCGTCTGGTGTCACGGTGATTGTAACCGCAACTTTGGTGTCGGATAGGTGTTTTACGGAAGTTTTCATACTCGGACTATTATAACAGATAGAAACACTCCCTGACTTGCCACAAAAGAAAATCCCCGAGCCCCGTATAAAACGGGAGCTCGGGGATCCATTCTCGTTGCTGCTAGCAGAACGGCAGACCGCCAGGGCCAAAGACCACCGTGGTGGCCACCGGCACAAAGACGATGATTGGCCCTAGCACCGGTGACTGCAGCAGCATGCCACCTACGGGGACCTGACCGATACCAGCGGCAGATATCCAGTTGACCTGCTGCCAGGGGCGGTTGCCCCCGTTGTTCCAGCCGTTGTTCCAGCCACCACCGTTCCAGCCGCCATTGTTGTGCCCGCCACCACCATGACCTCCATGTCCACCACCATGTAGCGGTAACGGAGCCGGCGTGGCGGCGGCAGTGGCATTGGTGCCAAGCAGCGCTGCACTTGCGACGAGAAGGGACACGGTTGCGGCCTGGGCCGCTTTGAGCAATTTGCTCATTTCACACCACCTTACTTTGTTGGGAACAGGGAAATTGGTTTGAAATATACCGTAAGCATATTATACACCATTTATGTTAAATTTGCAATACTTTTCTGAGATTTTACAGATAAAAAATAGCAGCTGTCGCTGCCTGTCTGTCATATGAGTTGTTGTGCACTCCCGCCCGACCGCAATGGGTCGGGACGGGAGTGCATGGTGTGGCTAGTGGTGGTGATGGTGGAAACCACCACCTCCGCCCCAGCCTCCGCCGAAGGGGTTGAGCGAGCCGACGACCGTACCGATACCGCCGAAGACCTGACCGACGATGTTCGCCGCTGCATTGGCGCAGTCGGCGGCGGCGCCGGGGTAGTCCTGGCACGGCGGGGCCGGCGGCGGCGGAGGACCGTCATCGGCGAATGCGGGAGCCGCGAGGCCCAACGCACTTGCTCCGACGAGCGCAGCACTTGCCACAAATACCTTGATCTTCATGGTGATTCCTTTCGGTCATGTGCCAGAACTGTTCTGACAACTCCAACGATCTTGGTAATTACATTATAGCATGTTTTATTATATTTTGCAATACTTTATGTCATAATTATGTTATTATTCAATACCCCACCCCTGAACATAGACAAAAGAAAACCCTCCTATCGCACATATGCGACAGGAGGGCGTAGAGCCGCTTGGGCTCACCGGCGGTGGTTGAAATAGCGATGTTGCATGTCGTACTCCCACGGCGGTTGACCACCAAATCCGTAGGTGTACTTGATTGCATTGTAGTCGCGGTCGGAGACCAAACCACCGCAGTTGTAGTTGAAGTCCCGGGCGTCCGGAAACATGTGCTGACCGATGCAGACTTCGGCATTCGCCGGCGGTGCAGCGGCAGCCATCAGGATACCGAAACTTGCCGCCATGCTGACACCAATTCCCGCTACTGCGGTTACTACCTTGATCATTTTGATTCCTTTCGGTCAGGACGGGCGGGATGCACGTCTCTCCAAACGATCTTGGTCTATTACATTATAACACTTTTACATAAAAATTGCAATACATGTTGCTTATGTATTGCCTAAAAGTTGAGTTGCTACCCTCCCGACAGTTCGTGTCGGGAGGGTAGCGTTCTCGGTTAGATGGTAACTACCATCCTGGGCAGCCGCAAGGCCCAGGTGCGCCCCAACCCCAAACAGGCGGAGGGGGTGCGACCCATACAGGGGCCGGCCGCCAAAAAACCGGCGGTCCCCAACCCGGTCCTGATCCCCACCACGGTCCAGGTGGACGTGGTCCAGGACCCCATCGGTCCGGCAGAGGCGCAATGCGTCCTACCGATACCCCTTGGGTTGTTTGCGGCGTGGCATTCGCCGTGGTTACGGGAGTCAGCGAGACTACCGTCGTGGCCACAGCTACTGCTGCCACTGTTTTTCCGAGAACACCCAGACCGCACTTGCTCGCACGACTAGGCATAATCATCTCCTTTCAGGAGTCGGGATTGCCCTGTCTGGGCACTTATATTATGAGCTTGTTTTAAACAAATGAAAAGCTCCCCGTACCGCAACACCGAAGCGTTACGATACGGGGAGAACTTGAACCCGTGCCGGCTAGGACACGTATGGACAGGGTGGTGCGTGGTCGATATCGACGTTGATTGGGATGCCGAGAAACGGACCGCGCGCATGCACATGAACCGAGACATCGCACACGAAGTCACCGGCTGGGCCGCCCCAGATATGACAACCGCCACCGCCGCCACTTGCAGGCAAGCCGGGAGGTACACCGTAGCCGAAGCCACACTGGACATGGTTGCCGTCTGGTGTTACATAGTCGCAACCGCCACCGCCGCCCCAGCCTGGGACACCACCGCCACCACAACCGTTGGCGTGCGCCACGGCAGCCATGACCGGCACTGCAACGACCGGTACAGCAGAAGCACCCACTGCGAGCACTCCGGCAGCGAGTACGCGACTCGCCTTGTCCTTCAAGCTCATCATGAGCTCCTTTCACTAGGGGTAGGACGAGAGTTATTATAGATATAATTATTAATTTCTGTCAACTATTTACAGAAGAATCAAAGAAATAGCTCTTCGTCGTCACTAATCTCTTTGTGCCGATGATCCTTGACCCTGCTGACAATTCGCTCCAGGCTGAGCTTTTCTTCGTCGGTGGTTTTGACGTCTTTAAAGGTGTAAATACCGTCGGTTACTTCGGTGGCGCCCACAAAAATCATATAGGGCACAGCTTTTTTCACCAATGCTTTGATCTGTTTGTCGATTTTGCGGCCGGTGATGTCGACTTCGACGTTGACGCCCTCACCGCGTAGGTCCCGGGCGAGTTTGAGCGCACCTTGCAGGCTATCGTCGACCACGATGATACCGATTTCGGTCGTAGAGGATAGTTCGGGTAGCAGTTCGTGCGAGCGCAAGAATAATTCCATGGTCGAAAGTCCTGGTGCCATACCGACCGTCGGGACGGGTTCGGCGCCGAACAGGCCGACCAGCCCATCGTAACGGCCGCCACCAAACATCGCCCGGTTGTTGTCGGGGTGCAAATCAAAGACTTCGAACACCATACCGGTGTAGTAGTCGAGGCCGCGCATGAGCGTCGCGTCGTACTGCACGCTGGCGACACCGGCTTGCCCTAGGTGATCAAACAGGTCGAGCAGGTTCTTTGCCGCCGCAGATTCGCGAATTTCCTCCGGCAGATCCGCGATGGCTTTGACCGTGACCAGCTTTTTGAGCTTGCCAAGACCGCTCGGAGCGGCAGCCGCACCAAAGATATCTGCCGCCTGTGTGGCGAATTCGTCGACGCTGATTTTGTTCATACGGTCAAAAAGCTTCATCATGAGCTGCGCGTGCGGAGCGTCAAGCCCCAGGTAGGTGGTCATGACATGATCGATCAGCCCACGGTCGTTGACCTTGATGACATACATGTCGGGTTTGGCAGCGAATGCTTTCATAATTTCGCTGGCCATTTCGATAATTTCGGCATCGGCCGCCACACCTTCGGCGCCAAATAAGTCAATATTCATCTGCCAAAACTCACGCTCACGGCCGCGCTGCGGGCGTTCATAGCGCATGAAGTTGGCAATGCTGTAGAGACGGGCCGGATAACCAAGGTCTTGTCGGCGCGCGGCGACCATACGGCTGATACTTGGAGTCATTTCAGGGCGAATCGCCACCACGCGATCGCCTCGGTCGGTAAAGGTATAGGTCTGTTCGGTCGCAAGTTCCTGGCCGGATTTAGCCGTATAGACTTCGAGCGGTTCCAGCAGCGGTGCGCCGTATTCCTGATAGCCATGACGTTCTGCCACCTTGCGCCAGGTAGCGAATATATAGTTTTGCACCCGTTTGTCTTCGGGATAGTAGTCGCGGGTGCCTTTGTAGCCTTGAGATGAAAGCGTTGCCATTACCTTCATCCTACCATATTTCCCCTGCCCCGGAGAACTACTTAGCGGCGAAACAGTGCATGTAGCAGCTCGCGGCGCGAGTTGAGGTAGGCCGAACCAGCGACGACGATACTGCCGATGCCGATACTGCCAGTCATGAGATTGTCGTTCGGACCGGTTTCCGGCAGCGACGTAACCGCAGTCGTGGTGGCGGGCGTCGAAGTTTTGACCGAAGCGGTCGTCGCCGATGCAGGAGCTGCGTTATTGACCGTTACGTTGGCATTCGCAACCGCAGTGGCCGTGACAGAACTCGGCTGCGCTGACGGGCTCGGACTCGGGCTTGGCGATACCGAAGGCGTTGGTGTCGGTGATGACGATGGGGTCGGTTTTGGTGATGGCGTCTTGTGGCCGCCGCAATCACTACTATTGTAGTAATAGCCGTTGTAGTAGTACTTGTAATAATCTGTCTGATAATTGGTGTAGCTACCGCAGTTGTTGCTCATACATTTACTGCCCCAGTAGTAACCATTGTAGTAGTACGGATAACTTGAGCTATACGATGTAGTGTAGCCACCATAAGGCTGGCTGTAGTAGTAACCGCCGTAATAATACGGATAACTGCTACTGTAATAGTCGGTGTAGTCGGCATAGCTGGTGTACGGATAGCTTGAGTAGTAGTCCGAATAATCACCATAGTAGTCGCCGTAGTAGTCATTGTCATAGTTACCATAGTAGCTATTGTCGTAGTAGTCGGAGGTGTCGTAGCCATAGCCGTAATCACCATAGTCATAATCACCGTAATAATCGGAGGCCGAATAGGCAAAGACGTTGCCGCCAGACTGTGCCAGTGAGCCGATCGTCAGAACGGCTGCTACGATCAGGACGAACCCACCGCCTGCGACTTTCCAGTTGGACTTCATATATTTGATATGATTTACCACCCCACGTAAACCTCGCATAGACTTCCTCCACTAGCTGATACCTCTATTTTCTCAGCATTTTGCAAGTTAGTCAATGCTTATCACGGAAATGTGAAAAATTTCACAATGCATGTTGTTGTAACCATGCGTACATGGCGATGCCCGACGCCACGCCGACGTTGACCGAACGCGTGCTGCCGAACTGCTCGATGGCCACGACCGCCTGGCACGCCGCCAACATCTCCGGACTGAGCCCGGGGCCTTCGCTGCCAAATACCATCACGGCGTTCTGCGGTAACGGATAGTCGTGTAATGGTACGCTCCCCGCCACATTGTCGATGCCGATGAGTGTTTTGCCCGCCACTGCAGCGCGAAAACTCTCGATATCCGGATGATATTGGACATTCATGTAATGATCGGTCGCCATGGCGCCTCGTTTGTTCCACTGCCGGCGGCCGACGATATGAACGGTCTGCACGTTAAATGCATTGGCATTGCGCATGATCGTGCCAGCATTGAAATCACGTTCGATATTCTCGATCGCGATTTCCAGGGGTTGCCGTCGCCGATCGAGCTGCGCTTTTATAGATTCGACGCTTTGGCCTTTGAATTCGTCGGTCACATTGCGACGGTCGGTCTGTTCGTCTTGCATATACCAAGTCTAGCAGCCGCCGCACGAAGTTGGTATACTGCGAGCAAGGAGATTCGCATGCCGAAAAAACTGCCCAAAAAGCGTCAGTACGAAAACAATCCTTTCTTTGTCGCCAGTAATGGTATTACTCTGCTGTTTAATCTGGCCCAAGGCGTAGCGGTCATGCTCATTATCTTTGCGGTCATAGGGTTCATAGGTAATGCTGCCCTGCCCGACGGTTCGTCGGCGGATTCGACACTATCGTCGACGAGCATTAGCGATACGTTCCAAGGCTGGAGCACGTCCGAATGGCTATTGCTTGCTTTTGGGGTTGGCATTATCGGCCTGGCGCTCGTGATGGTTGCATCGCTATTCACCGGCGTCAATGCCTACACCGCAGCGCGAATGGCCCGCGGTGAAGAGGTTGCGATTCGCGAGGCATTTCGGGAAGCATTCGACAAATTGTGGAGCTTTATCTGGCTACAAATCATTCTATTTGTCAAAATTGCGCTATGGAGCCTACTTTTTATCGTGCCGGGTATCATCATGGCGGTGCGCTACAGTTTGGCTGGCGTGGCGTTTTTTGACGACACTAAAAACCTGCGCGGCAACGCGGCCGTCAAAGAGAGTTTGCGCCTGACAAAAGGGGCCTGGATCACGACCTACGCGTCGTATGCACTGTTCAATATCATCACGCTCGGTATCATTGCCAACCTGGTTAACACCGGTGTGAGCGCCGTGCTATACAAACAATATCAAGAGGCCGGCAACAAAAAACCAGCTGCCCACTTTTTGTCATGGCTGACGCTTGTGCTGCCGTTTACGCTCGTGGCGCTGCTTTTCCTCGGTCTTGTCTTTATCGCTATCATCGTAGGCCTACTCGGTCAGCGAACTATCTAGTTAACAGATTGATTTCTCATACTTTGTAGGCTATAATCCATAAAGCATTTGATGCAGGAGCCCGATACACGGCAACTGCGTGAAACGCAAGTTTTAAAACTATACTTTGTGGTTGCCAGATGTGGCGGCTGCGTGAAACGCAAATTATGAGCAGACGCGCAGCACGTTGTCTTGCTCTCGCCAACATGTTCCATATACCACAAGGCCTAGTTACCGCGCAGATGTGGCGGAATTGGTAGACGCGCTAGCTTCAGGTGCTAGTGTCCGCAAGGACGTGGAGGTTCAAGTCCTCTCATCTGTACCAAAGACATAACCCCGAACATTGGTCCGGGGTTATGTCTTTCTGGGATTTTCCAATATATGGTAGACCTATGTAAATCTTTCGAGTGGTTAGCTATCTGCCAGTATTTAGTATATAGGTACTAGGATCTACTTTCGGATCACCATTGTTGCTATCTACGTCAAAACTTGAGTATATGTTGTTTGTGTCAGATCTTCGTACCGTAACGTTCCATGCAACTACTGCTGAATCCTCCTCTTTGTCTCCGATTGCTACCGCAAGGTCATTACAGAACTTATTGTCCTTATTCTCCTTCTGTGTATCAGTAAGACAGCGAGATTTAGCATAACTCAATGCAACACTTTTTAGCTGAAAATTAGTGACCGATTTTCCGGATCTCGTTAGCAATATCCCCGACAACAAGATAACTATCGTTACTAAAACAAGCATGGCAATAATGCTCGCTATTGCTCTTCGTTTCTTTGGCTTACTTTTCATAGCTACCAACTAGAGGGCTTAACTCATCGATCGCTACAAGATAGTCGGGTTTTAATCTATTCTTGACCCTTGTTGGAAACATACGTAGAACCATCGACTTTCAAAGTACCCTTGTTGTCATCGACAATAAAACTTGAGTAGACCACTTTGGTATCACTTCTCTTTGCATAAGCACTCCATGTTACAGCCGCGGCATCCGACACTTTATTGCCTAGCTCTATGGATAGGTTGTCACAAAAACCATCGCCGCCTTTACTCGTAGTCTCGTCTTGGCGACATCTAGATTTAGCATACGCCAAGGCTACACTCTCAACTTCCGAGTTAGTTACCTTTTTACTTGTGAACATCGGCAGAGCTCCAAGTATCACTACCAGCAGGATGATGATGACTACAAGGCCTAAAGCTCCAAGCAGCCAGATTACGTGTTTTTTCAAGACGCTCTCCTCCAGATATGGTTAAGGTTGGTTAATTGATATACTACCATCAAAATATACTTTAAATGCCTTTGGCTGTCGAGCTCCGGCGGTTAATATACTTTCATATACACCACCAAGCCAGCCTATTCCAGTTGCTACATTCCCCCAGAAGCCCCTATCGGTTGGAAAGTTAAAATCATATATATCAGTATTAGGCTTAAATGTCCCAGTAGCCCCTGCTTGTGTCACAGACCCTGTAAATGTGCCCGTTATACTTCCTGTAACACCCCAATATACACCTTGTGATTCAGCTCGCACGGCAATTCCCGTTAACGCAGAGGAGGCGCCAGCTTTAAGATCTTGAGCATTTAATTTTACAGAAACGTTACTAGCCTTCACCGTAATTGGTTTACTGCTACCTGATAAGTAGTTAACATACGGGCTTATCACGGTCACAGCGGGAGCAACGGCTTTTGCTACCGCCTGTACGACTTGCTTTACCACTGATACAACTTTCTTTACTACGGCCGTAACAGCCTTCACAAGTGGCGCAAAAAGGCTTCCGATGCTAAATTGCCCACTATAGTCAGAGCCATTGATTGGATCTGCGACATAAGCATATGGATTCGCGGTACCACCTTCTACGGGATCCATTTGAAGGAACCTTCCTAAGGATGGTATATAGACTCTTGCGCCCATTTGTATGAAGCTTGTAGTATAAGCATCATTTTGCTTCCGACTTGGGGCTGCTGCCCATCCCATCGTTTTATCGGTTGCGTTCAGTGGATCTTGAGTTGTTGTACCACTCGTACCAGTGATCAGCTGTTCGCCAAAAGGTCCGTATCCAAGGAGCGTATTGGTGCCAGTTCCTGTTATTCCTTGCCCAGTCAACGTTAGGGCTGCATCACCATGGTAGTTGAGTAACGAATAGACTGTTTGCTTGTCCGGATCTGAGTTGCTTGGTGAGAGAGTAAGTGTAACGTTCCCTGGAAGTGAGATATATCTATCCACCGTTGTACAGTCATCATCGTCTGTTAGTGAGCAAGTTTGGAGAACAGTTCCGCCAGCAACGTATCTATACGATGCTGTTAACGTACCACTACTGTAGTCTTTTTCTCTTAATATGTCACCGGCAGAGGTTCTTACATACTGCGTGCTCTTTGTACCTTGAGTAACGGATGTATTGTAATCATTTGCGTCATATCCAAACGTTAATGATGTTCCGTTACCTTCAAATGAGGTAGTATTGCCATGATCGTCATAAGTAGGCGTCCCAATGTTCACATCGGTGTCATCTGTAAGCTGATCAGCATTGTTGTAACAAAGCTTATCACTAGTTACAGCCGTACTAGTGGTTACGTCCGTAACAGTGTAAGAAGTACGATTGCCGTTTTTATTTGCAAGCATGTTATTTTCACTGTCAGACCCGCAAGTAGTTGCATCAGGTGTGCCATAACCATAATCAAACTTTGTTTCACCGACGGTAGCAGAGGTTAAGTGTCCAGCCGTATCATAAGTGAAGCTGTTGTTAAGAGTCTGGCTATTGTATGTCTCAGTATCACTCATGATTTTATTTAACTGAGATAGTACTGCTGTTTCATCGTATGTCTTGCCGTCCGACGTGACGTAAGTAGCACCGTCTGTTCGCCCCATGCTGTCATGCTTGACTTGCGTTAGCTCAAGGGGATTATTCGAGCCATCCTTTGCCTGGGGATATGTAACCGTATTAACACGTCCATAGCTGTCGTAAGTAATTGTCGCGAGCGTCGTTCCATTGAGGGCATATCCTGTTGGTCGATAGAAAGAATCGTAAGTATATGTCTCTGTACCTAGTGGACCAGTCTTTTGGGTTACATTTCCGTAATTATCATAGGTTAATGTATAGTCGTTACCCCATACGTCCGTTGAAGAAATGACACGACCAAGCAGATCTACCGTCTGCTCCGTTGTACCTGCAACAGAATCAATGATCATTTGCTTTAATGGATTTCCATCTGCAGCGTACTCAGTTTGAATAGTACGTCCAGGCCTGCCATTGATATCAGGTTGATCGGCTTCCGTTTGTCGACCTCGACTATCATATGTAAAGCACGTCCAAGAATCGTTATTTTCCCTTGATGCGACCTCATTGCCACTTGCATCGTAAACCATTTCAGTCGTAATAGGCGTCTTGGGACCGCTACCGTCTGGATCTGGCTCAGTCTTACCTTTCGGTAAGCCAGCCTGTGGAGCGGGGTCACTTGCGGTAGTACAAGGATTATCCACCGTGTCGTTTGCCCCATAGTTATTGTAAGTATAAGTAGCTCCATCAGGTGTGGTACGGCTAGTCTGACGTAAGAATCCTGTACCGGCCGTTTCGTAGGTGCTTGTTGACTGAAGATTCGCTCCGCCAGTATCAATAGTTACTGCGGTTGGAAGGCCATACTCTGGATTAGTGTATGAAGTCGAGGTCGTCGTATTACCAACCGTACTGTCATATGCTGTTTGCGATGTAGTCAAGGAATAATCTGGATTGAAGTATTGAGCAACATTTGCTGTCTCGCTTCCCCCTGGAGGCGTCATGTATAAATTAAAGTTAGACGATGATCCGGTCGTAAAGTAGTCTATTCTTATTCGATGTACATTTGCAGCCGTATTTACTGCACCAGTATTGTTATAGGTATACGTCGCATGGTTACGAGATGAACCCGTATTCCAGTCATTTATTACCAGGTTGTCATCAATCCACATTCGAACCCCATTGTCCGAATTAATACGGAACGTCCAGTTACCAGTAGTAGGTAGACGCATCTTTCCAGTCATCGTCATACCCCAAGATCCTGTTAAACCTGAAATGGGGGATGTGGAGCCGAAGCTTTTGCCTATGGTTCCATCGCTGGTTATGTTTGTAGAGTGGAACAAAGGTGCACCAGTAAGGCTCGGTGTAGTTACATTAGTACCTCCAGCGTTCGAAGCCATATATGCTACAGCGAGTCCACTTATTCCTTGATCGTAATTTGTAGCTGTTTTCGGGACCTGACTAGTGTAAGAAGATGTAGGTTGTCTATCCGTACCAAACCAACTTGATGGTGCTGGTCCATAATTTGCCACTGGCCTATCTTCATCATCATAGATAGTCGTAGATTCCATACCTGTTGGGTCGGTCTTTGACAGAACCAAATCTTTCGCAGAATCCCACTGGGTTGTAGTAGCATGACCTGCAGAATCAGTGTCCGTGACTGTACGCAACAACGAATCGTAATCAACGCGCCTGCTATAGCCGTTCGGTTCACTTGCACCATTAACATGCATCTGCGTAGCATTTGGTAGATACTCGAAGCTATTCGTCTCACGACTTGCTCCAGTTGTAGGAGCTGGAGCAGTTACAGAGCTTATTCTTCCAATTGGATCGTACGTCACTTCGGTATTATCAGTATTATCGTCTGCCCGAACACCCGCAACGATTGCATCATTTGCAAGCGAATCACGAATACTTATGATTCTGCCAAATCCATCATATCCATAATCAGTTTCTTCACCGCCAGGTTTATCCACACGTGATAACTGTCCCGCTTTATACTCAAAATGTGTTATCTTTCCATCGCTAGTTTGGAATGCACAAAGCATACCATCTGGCGCTGAATCAAACCCTGCAGCAACCGGGCAAACAGTACTGTTATCATTTACCGACTTATAATAAAGCTGGCCATAACGCGAGTCAGTAACACCGTCCGTTATCTTCATGAGACGCGAAGGATCACCGCTATATGTATATTTTAGACTTGCCGGATGTTGATCATCTGTAGGCGCCGTTAGGGAAGATAGCTCACCTTCCGCGTTAAAGATATACGTCCTTCCGTCTGAGTCAATAAATGTATACGTATTGTCAGCATTACGAACTAGCTGCCCATCCTCGTTGACAGGCGGTTTATAGCCCCCATTTGAATAGATATACTCATGAGTCGCGCCTGTTGAATCTTCCAAAATCACACTGTTGGTCGTAGTACGAAGACGTTCATAATTAACACTACCGTCAACATTCACACCTAGTTTCCAGCCGCCCGGAAGCGCACTTGCTTGAGGCGTAAGCCATTTTGTCGGAATATCTTGCCCGCCGCTAGTTAGTCCGGGGCCTTGTGCAAGTAGCTCAAGCTGAGCACCACCCGTGTGTTCATAATAATCAACAGTTATCGGCACTGCCTGTCCGGCGGTTAGTGTTATTGCACTGCCCCAGACTGTTGTTGCCTGATCTTGCCAACTATTAAGGGCTGACTGTTGCGAGCCCCCACTATTAAGCGTTATCCTAACACCATCATCACTTACAGCCCCAAAGGTATAACTGCCTGTCGTCGGAACGGTTATGTAACCCGTCCATCGAGCCATAAAATTATCAGCCTGCAAACCAGGTGCAGGCCCACCAGCTCCCCAGTTGAGATTCATATTTGTGTCTTGGCGTGCCATCATAAAACGAGTGCTGTCACTATCATTCGTAGGGAAGGTGTGCGAACCATCGTCTGTATAGTAACGGCCGCTTAAGCCATATTGTTGCTGCGATGCAGTGACACCTGTACGGAGCCAGTCTCGATTCATAACTTGCTCTGGTACCGCTCCCTTAACATATACCGTCGCATAGGCATTACCCGTCGCTTCGATAAAACGAACCTCTAAAGGAACAACTTGGCCGGCCGTCAATGTAATACTTCCGTTGTAACAAACTCCCGTGTAGCAAGAGTTACTGAATAATGTTTGGCCGTTTACAATGATTGTCATCGAATCATCATCATTACCGCCAAAGTAATACGTGCCTGATGTTGGCGCGACAAAGTAGCCTAACCATTGTGCATAGAACCAGTTATTATTAATTGAAGGATCAGGACTGCTGCCATCCGGCCAGTTAAAGTTTATATCCTGGTCATTTCTTGTTAGATTTGGCGTTGACGTTGGTACTCCTCCGCTATAGCCCGATGATACATTCCAGTAATTTCCAATAAGACCATTCTTAGCCTTTGCCGGCGTACTGTAATTAAGGTTAAGTCCAATATCTCCGCCTAGAGCACTTATGGAATTGGTTTCGATATTAGTTGATGTATTACCAGTTGCAAGATCGACTCCCATCGGGCCAACTGTATCATAAGCCTGTGTACTATCTTGTCCAGTTCGTAGATTAACTTTGAATGAGTCGATCCAGTTTGGTGTAGTAATCTGCCCAGTGGATGAATTACCCCAAGTGTATACATGCCAGTAATAGGTCGTCCCATCCTGGAGAATACCATCTGGAACCGTAAACTGGGTTGCCGTTGTCCAGCCAGAATTGATTACAGCACCAGTTTCCGCATCAGAACTCGTACTCACACGAAAGTAGTATTTCACCCCTTCACCATCTGCATCCGAAACTGGATTAACTCTCAATGTTGGTTGGGTAGTAACAATAGTCTGTCGATTGGCCGGATTGGTTGGCGTTGCTTGAGGAGTTGGTGTGTCATAAACAATTTGCGCTTGGAGATTGTAATATGGCTTGTAGGACGTGGCCGCACCTTCCTCACCCCAAAAACTCCACACCGAACCCCAATCATTATTATTAACCGATGATTGCAGCGCACTCGTAAAGTTGATATCAAAATCTGTGCTAGCTACCACTTGCCCTATTTCTGCACCTTGGCAATTGTAACCTATACAATTTGCATGCCCCATGGCTACCCAGTGATTTCCTGTTGTACTTCCGCCAATACCACTTTTATAGTAACCGTGCATATCCGCATACAGTACAGTCTTGCCAGCAAGATTTGTAAATGGAAATTGTGCATACGAGCGCCAATGCTTCCAGCCACCATCGTTAATGGTGCCTATGTTTGCATAACAGTTACTCGATCCACAGCTATACCCATCGGATTTGTACATCCAGTAGCTAGTGCTATCTCGAGCAAAGCTTGGATCAATGCGCATCGGAAAAGAGCTTGCTGGCTGTTCTTTCATCCATTCTCCATCGATACTGACACGTATTCCTTTGTCTGTAGCGGATTGCGTTAAACGGTTTTCACTAATAACACCTCTGTCATTAAGGTCTAGAGTTAGCGTGCTAAAGCTAAAATCTGACGGCATACCTTCGACGGTTAGCTGGCCGGGTTGCGAAGTGCTTGGAATGACTTTCCCACCGTCAATACTAAAATCAAAGTTCGTTTGGGCATCTTTACTCTTGATAATAATGATTTCCTTAACTGTCTCACCGCGAAGCTCATATTCAAGATCAACATTTGGCCATGCGTTAGGATATGAAATCGTCTGATCGTCTACGCTTACGGGCGCAACATCTTTAGCCCCATCAGGTTTCATTGTAAAAGTTTTTCCCTCGGCAGAAATCTGAAGGCCGTCAGACAACGGCTTCATATCTGCACTCATAAGACCAGCTGCCCCTCTATACTCTGTTGGCGCAGGAGCTGAGGGCGCAGTGTTCGTGAGTACTTGTAGCAGGCTTGGAACTGGCGCGGGGGTCGTTACAGCTTTGAGGGTATTATCAATCTGGCCCCATGTCTTATCTTGCTTCTGATAGTTTAACTGAGTGGATGAATATGTGAGAGTTTTCGTACCGTCCTTGTTGACATATGTGGAAGTAAAGGGTGTTCTGTCCGACGTAATCTCGTGGTCAATCGTATGATCAACCTTACCTGCCTTAAGAGAGCCACCATTAGTTGCACTCGCGATCTTTTGGTCGACCGTCGTGCTGACAGGCTGTGCTGATAACACAGAGGGAGTTTTAGGACTAAAGCCTTTATTTAATGCTACAAGTGCCATTGTCTGGCTAGGCATAGAGACAGAAAAGGCCAGAACGGCTGCAAAGAAAGTCAGAATAATGGATTCCGGATGTTCCCATAAAAAGCTCTTAAGCTTTCTCGTCAAATTAACTACGTAAACCATGCCACACCCCTCCAGTTAATTACACTTTCAAAATATAGTTTAGTAAGAAAAAATACAATAAGCGTTTTCTTAGACAGTTCTCAAACCTTTTATATCTGTTAAATATGGACATGTATTTATGTTTTTACAAATTCAATCTATATTAGCAAAGCCTTAAATTGTGTATTTTATTGTTAATTCTACTACACATTTTTTGAGAGACAGATACAGAAATATAGACTTAGCGCATGACTTTTTTGTTTTACCTATTCCTTGACTTATTGAATAGTTCTGTATGAAATAACTGAGTTCATGGTATATTTTAACCAACTTTTTTTCGAACTGATTTCTTTTCTAAGGATAGAAAATGCTTATAGCAACAGTGATATTTTATAAAATATGTTGTTTAAATATACTTCATTTTCTCGGTTCATAAGACTAGCCGATACAGAGACTGACGGTTTACGATGTTAAACTCCTTAGGTTCAAATGGCGTCTGGCGAGGGTCATGGTTGTCGCATATCAGAGGTAGTAGCGCTGTACAAACTTGGTTTGTGACGCCTCCTTCATCTGTTTCTCCCAGCTGACACCTGGATTATTGAACAGCCACTCACCTATAGCTTCCAACGGTTCAAGGTCGCTGGCTTGAGCTGTACCAACGAAACGACCGGCTTTATGCCGGTTTTTTTGTTCACACCGGCTGCAACCTCAATATACACGCCGTGATATTCTCTCCATCAAACTCTGCCGGCGTACCACGACCGCAGGTAGTCTGATGGCCGGCCACATAGTAGCCAAGTGCCGGAGTTGCCTCGCTGTCATATTGGAGAAAAATGCCACGTATGCTCAAAGAGGCACTTGTCATACTGACCGTATAATTAGCTGCATTCGGTATGTTGGTAATAATTTTTTTGAGCTCTGAATTGATGTGACTACTGACAGCATTCGTCACGTAGTCTTCCGTCGCACAGGCTCCTGCAGGTAGTAAGCTCGTGGCAGGCAAATCTGCGGGCTCTTCGAGGCAGACATAGGTGTTACCGGTGCCAGGATCGGAATCGACATCAGTCGGTTGCGGGTAATCACCGTATTCTTCGGCGTAGGCCACGAGCGCCTTTTCGTCTTGGTCGAACGCTGCCAACATGCTGGCATTGACCGCTCTGCTTTGAATACCGGTGTATGCCACGATAACGATAGCAGCCAAAATACCGATAATAACGATGACAATCAGAAGCTCGACAATCGTAAAACCTTTCATCGGCGCCAGTTTATTCATGATGTTTTTATCATACCATAAGCTTTACAGCCAGACAGCTCTGCGCTTTAGCGCCAGAACCGTAGCCAACGACGTTTTGCAGGCGCACGAAAATCAAGTTGTGGCATAATGAGTATCGGCTGCGTGTCAGCTTGTTCAAACGCGCGCTGTTCTTCGGGAACAGCCTGTCCTGTCGTTGCAACGACTGTTGGCAATACCGCGTCGAACGATTCTTTGTCACTGACAAACTCCGCCTCACAAGCCAGACGATAGAGCTCATCGTTGATGCGGCGGCGAACGACATGGTCTTTTTCGTAGATTTCGAGCTCATATGCCGGAAATGTCGCTCGCGTCTGCTCTATGACAAGTGCCTGCTCAGCTGCAGCCTGTGCCGCAAGCAGCCGAAACGGTTCGTCAAAGCGTTGCTGTTGATATGCTGGCGTACGCTGATAGTGGTCGCGCAGCATACCGAGTAGCTGACGCAGATACTCCGCCTGCTCCTCTGGCTTATCCAGTCGCTCGGTAGCCGATGAATACGAGTAGCTTTCCATACCTCGCTTGCTAAACATATAGGTATGCACAAACGAGCGCGTCAGCTCGCAGACATCAAGCCGATAGGCTTTATCTTTACCATGGTCAAACAGATAACATGTCGCTTGTCGCTCACTGTCAAACCAGTCGGCACGCCGTAGCACCGTGCCAGTATCCGGATGGACATAATCTTCGCTTTTGTCGGTAAGAATCGCATCGGCAAGCTGTACCTGATCGAGCATATCGATAGATTCAGAAAAAACCTCGTACCGTTCTGGCTGCTGCTCTGGCATCGCTCCTCACTACTGATTGTGGATACATTTTCTCGTATGTTGTCGAAAATAGCAATGCGCAACCGTCCGACTAGTTGCCGTCGACGTAATCGGCAAAGTCGGTACCGTCAAAATCGGTTCGCAGACTGTCGACCAATTTGCGTAGATTGACTGTCTGTTTGACACCAGTATTCATGATGTCCATAGGGTCAAATGCCGCACGGATGCCGGCGAACATCTGTATGATGCTATCGTCGATTTCCTTGTGTGCGAAAATCGTCTTGAGCCGGCCTTCGGCTGCTTCACCGATGAGATGACCACCGTGAGCTGCCACGAGCGCCGACCATTCTGCCAGCAATTTGAGCACTTTTTGCCTGTCGGCCGCCTTTTTCATGTCCATGAGCAAGCGTGCGTGGTAGACATTTTGCGATACATGCCCAGCCAGAGGCAATTCTACATGGTATTTGCCTTCGAGCAGTGTCAATGCCTTCATGAAATCTTCCATGCGTTCTGGTGGTACGTACGAGCCGTACAGCGCACCTGGATCAGCAACGCCGCTGCGATCACCGGCCAATGCGATGGTTGGCAACGATTCGATAATACGTAAGTCAGCCGCTTTTGCCTCTTTGTCTTCGAGCACCACGTAGGCTTTGTTGTTTTCGCCCAACAATTTAGCGATTTTCTTGGCGACTTTCTTTTTGACGTGCGCAGTGCCGTCAAACTCCAAAATCGCCACCATAGCTACGGCATCTTTGTCGAGCGCCTCGTTGTAGAACTGATAATTATTGCCATGAGCTTTGGCCTTTTCCAAAATCCGGCCGTCAATGACCTCAAAAACCGTCGGCTCGAGTGGTCGCAGCAAATCCAAACCGTCGCGAGCCGCGTCGTAGTCAGCAAATGCTACCGCACAGACAAGTGGCGTTTCTGGCAGTTGTTCACAGGACAGGATAACTTCGGAAATCACCCCAAGCGTCCCCTGGCTGCCGATAAACAGCGGCGTCAGGTCAATCGAACCGTCTTTGTGCTTGACGTCGATGATGTTGTATCCGACATTATCGCGAACTTCGATTGCGATGGAGCTGATCAACTTGTCGTTATCGGCAATCAAGTTATCGACTGCCCGGTAAATCTCGCCTTCGAACGTTTGTAGGCCTTTTTTGCGCTCAACCTCTTTTTTCTTGATACGGCCTGTCTGCAGAACTTCCCCGTTGCTCAACACGACTTCGAGCTGTTTGACCCAGCCTTGCATGGAGCCGTAGCGGCCAGACAAGATACCGCTCGCATTGTTGGCAATTGCGCCACCGATAGTACTGTAGGCATACGACGCCGGATAGGCGGGGATCCAAAGGCCATAGAGCCGCAGCGCATCGTTGAGCGCTTTAAACGTGACGCCTGGCTGCACGCGGACCAAACGCTGCTTGGCATCGACTTCAAAGATATCGTTCATATGGGCTTTCAGATTGAGAATGATGCCGGAGCCGATTGCTGCCCCGGTCTGATCGCTACCGGCACCGCGGGCCGTGATCGGTAATTTGTGACCTTTTTCGGCCAATTGCCAGGAAAAGCGAGCCGCTTTGCGAATATCACTGGTCGTGCGTGGGTAAATAATCATGTCGGGCACGACTGTCAGGATGCTGGCATCGGTGGCAAAGCGTCGCCGAACGCCATCGTTGGTCGTTACCTCCCCTAACAAATGCTCATTGAGATACTGGGCAACTTTACTCATGTGCTCCTATGATACCATAAGCGGCACGGCATCAAAACACCGCTCAGGAATCATTTCTTCTCTAAATCAGACCCTCTACACGCGCACGCGGAATACGAACATCTGCCATTGCATCGACAATCTTAGACGCATAAAATTCATAGCCATGTTTGGTCGCGTGGATACCATCGTGTACTGATACCAGCTGCGCCTGTGGCGAGTCCGTCGGGACACCTTGCGAACCTGTTGGCGAGGGGCCGTTTCCCGTCCACCAAGGATTGTCCGGACCGAATGCGTTGATATAGTGTGTGCGTGGTACCTCGGCAACCGCTTGCATCTGACCAAGCCTATGCGTGTCGCTCTTGTCGCCATGACGCGGCGTCCCCACGACGCCACCGTTGAGCAGTGCGTCATCAAATGGTTCGGGACTCACGTGGATGAACGTGCAATACGCATCGGTCGCGCGGAGCCATTGGTAGCAGGCCTTGACGCGAGTATACATCTGGCTTTGCGAAACGCCGCCGACGCTGGCATCGTTCCACGTGCCATTAAGCAAGTAAAACAGCGGCCGTTTTCCGAGATCCTGGCCGAAATCCTCACCCGCGTGATTCGTGAACGTCTTGTTCGATGCGGCCATCACCGCGACAGACCGCGTCATCCAATCTGTCCGGCTGGTCGACAAAAAGCGCGACAAGCCTTTGATCGTCACCAGTCCCGACGTCGACGTACCTTCCGTGTCGTCGGTCACAAGGCCCACACCGTTCACAAAGAAACCTGTCGCCCCTTGCCCTCGCCGTGCAAAGGTGAACCCTGTCTTTTCGAATAAAAAGTCAATGATTCCATTACAGAACCAACCGGTCGTCGAGTCTGCGTCCAGCGCTTGGCTCGGTTCAAAGTACGAATCGCCGTCGGCAATCGCAAAGTAGCGCGGTGGCGATGGAGCGATGATTGCTGACTGATCGGTCCTGACGAGCGCAAAAGCACACGCGCCCATATGCACGCGGATTCGTCCATGGTACGGATTGGTGAACGTAATATTACGCCAGCTCGCCAAACCATCCGTGCGCGTCGTCGTCAGCGGCGTATCTTGTGCTTTCCACATGCGGCCGCCCCACTCCAGGTAAACCTGTATGTCACCGCCATAGGCAGTCGTGCCGTCGCTGTTCTTGCTCGTGCCGTTGCCACCGCTGTTATAAAAACCGATGCTTAATTTGCTGCCCGTAAAGACGAACTCAAATTCAATAATATGTTGGAAGTGGTTATTGACGATGCCGGCCGCTTGTGCGGAAAAAAGACGAGGCGTGGCGGCGTTTTTGGCAGCGCCATAGTCTTGCGGGCCTAAAATAGATGCTCGGATATCGTGTTCCCACTTCTGTCCCTGAATCGTGAACTGCAAGGCAGCGTCATCCCACCGGTAGTTCGCAATATTTGTAAATGTCAAAGCACTCGTGGCGATGACGTCGCTCGTGACGACACCCGTCGGTATCGTCCCCGCGATCGGGTTGAACAAATCCCCGAGGCGTATGCTTGATGCGTCACCGAGCATGTTAGCTCAGCCTCCGTGCGCGTGCGACCGGCACGCGAATCTGCCCCAACTCGTTGGCAATCATGCCAGCATAAAAATCAAAACCATGATAGGTCGGTCGGACACCATCGGCACCAATCAAATCCGCCTGTTGTGACGTCGCCGGCGACCCGGCACTACCCGAACCGGACCACCACGGCACCGACGGCCCGAACGCGTTGACATAGCTGGCCCTGGAAACCTGCGCAATCGCAAGCTGTTGCTCTTGCCGATTCAAATCATGCGCGTTGCCAACAGTCGGGGGACCGTTCTCGTCGCCAGCCGAACCGCCACCATTGTAGGGTTCGGGCGAAACATGCACGATCGAGCACAATGCATCCTGTGACCGGACCCATTGGTAACAATCGAGGGCCCATGTTGCCATCGAGCCGTTTGCAGAACCCGTCGCACCACTGCGCGAACCGTCATTCCAGGTACCGTTGAGCAAGTAAAACAACGGCTTGTCGCTAAAATCGCTCACGCCCGATGGACCGTTTCCTGTCAGCCATGCTTTTCGTGAAGCCGAGAAAAATCGTGTCGAATTCGTGCTGTCCGAAGTGTCATCGATGACGGTTGCCGTACCATTGGTGAAAAAGCCTGTCTCCCCTTGCGCCCGCCGTGCCCAGACGATGCCTGTGCGTTCGAACAAAAAATCGCACAGTCCAGCAGTCCAATATGATTTACCCGAAACTTGCTTGAATCCAAGCCCATCCGCCCAGGAATCACCGTCACAGATACCGAATAACCGGTCCGGAGAAGCCGTGATGATCGATGACTGTTCGCTGACGACGCCAACGAACGTCCCACCACCCAGATGCACGCGAATACGGCCGTGATATGGACTCGCGAACGTGATTCGCCGGTACATAGTGCCAGCGGTCGTACCTGCAAGTGGCTCTGTCTGAACGCGCCACATCCGTTCGCCCCATTCGATCCATACCTGCATGTCGTACGACGTCGTGGCGGTGAATTGAATTTCGAATTGCAACCCGGTGAATAAAAATTCAAATTCGGTCACATGCATAAAATGATTATTGCTATCACTGGTGTTGATTCGTGGCGTTGCAGCGTTACGAACACCAACCGTGACGTCGCTCGGGTTAACAGCTTCCCACTGCTGGCCCTGTGTGTTGAACTGGTCGGTATTCCAATAAATCGTCGCCATGTTCGTATACGTCCCGACGGTCGCGTCGAACACGTTCGTCGTGACAATGCCCGCCGGCAGCACCCCGGCAACCGGCGTAAAAAATCGGGCAGCTTTGGCGGTGGAAGGAATCGAGACTACCATTACACCCCCAACACAATTATGTCGTACGTATACGTTGTCGCCGGCTCGAGTTCACCGCCCACCCTCAAGGTCAGTAGCGTTTCCGTCGTCGTCGCATAAGGGAATGTCGAAAGGGAAGTTTCATCACGAGGATTCACAGCTACGACCGGTGCGAGCGTATATCCTGTCAATGCGAACGTTGCCAAACTTCCACCAGACACTGGCGAGATTCCTGTCGTCACACTGACCCGTAGCGCGATTCGCGTGCCGCCCGATGCGATGCTTGCGCCCGTTCCCGCATCGCTATGTACTGTAGCTACGGGCGCAGCGCCAGTTTGAACCTCGGCCGGCACTGTATAGAGCGCGTCGAGCGTGCTCCGAGTAGTCGATGCCCCGTCGCCGATAAGACTGGCCGTATCCGCGTCCGACGGCGTAAATGCCGTCGGTTTGCTTGTCACGTCCGTCCAGGCTGGAGCGTAATTACCCGCTTTTGCCGTAGACGCGGTCGTACCGAGAGCCAGGTTGCTCGTGCCGGCACCGATCGCACTACGAGCCGCCGCGGCATCGGTCGCTGTCAAGACAGCACGTCCAACGCTTGAACTATCCGAAATGTCCGTCGCGACATGCGTATGCGAGGTCGCAGCTTTGCCCGCCAGATCGGTGACAAGGTCGGTAATCTTCGACTGAGCAATGCCGGCAGTCGGAGAAACTTTGCTGTCCGTCACAGCGTCATCGTGCAGCTTCGCGGTCGTAATCGTTCCATCCGCGACGCCACCGCTGCCAGCGGTATTGAGTTTTTCCTGCACGTTCGTATCGAGCTGTGCCTCGGCAATCACTCCATCTTGGATATGTTCCCCAGCCACCGCGCCATCAGCAATCTGGTCGGCAGTTACTGCATTCGGTGCAATCGCGTTGCTCGTGACTGCATCGTCCTTGATAGTGCCGTCGGGTTTGAGGGCCTGCAGCAAATAATCATTGAGGATGTCACCCCATTTGCCATTATCGCCACCCGGTTGCGGTAGTCGTGCCACCTTGTCTTTATCCCCTATCGCTCTTCATTTTGCACTTTGTCCGATTCAGCCTCAGTTAAGATAAGTATACAGTACCTTGGTTATGTTTTCTACGCCTCGTGCGAATTGCGTAAACGATACGCAACGAGTCATGACACCTCTGGAAAAGCAGCGTTCTTTCTGCTATGATAATTGCTATGCGCGAGTGGTGGAATTGGTAGACACGCTAGCCTTAGGAGCTAGTGCCTCCGGGCGTGAAGGTTCAAGTCCTTTCTCGCGTACCATCCTAAAAACCCGACTTTGTTCGGGTTTTTATGTTATATGTCAAGTAATTTTGCACTGACGATAATACGGTGATCGTACAGCTTGGTCTGCTTGTTATATTGGCCGCCGCACGTAATGAGATTGAGCTGACTGGCAATAGTCGGCTCTTTGGCAAGCAGCACCGATACGGCGTCGGCCAGCGGTACGGATTGCTCTTTGGTTACCTGGTAACGCAATACCCGTCCGCTGCCGAGTGTCACGCTCAACGTATCGCCAGCTCGTAACCTGTCGAGATGTTGGAATATCGCGTCCTGATTGTAATAGCCGCTGATATGTCCGTCGATAATACTGAGGCCCGGCTGCCCTGGTAGCGTGCTTTTGACATACCATGCTGCCGTATAAATGTTATTTGGCACGGCGATGGCACCATTTTGATCGATGCCCACCTGTACGATACACCCGTCAACGCCGAGCCGTGGAATCTGAATACGCTTCGGATGGTCGGCTGCCACTTCGTACGACGCGCAAGCCGCAGTCGGTTTGGTTTCGTCAGGCGTACTTGTCGAATACGTGACCGTTTTGGTCGTAACGGTCGGATGCGGATTGTGCGTCGTGTGGTACCACCGCCACAAGTTCCAACCGCCATAGGCAAGGCAGCCGACGAGCACGAAGGCTATGACGGCAAAAACGAGCCTTTTTATCGTGCTTTTACGCGCGCGAACGGTCATACAAACGACGCGTAGCCACCATGATTAGTCCGAACAGTCCGATACCAAAGGTGCCGGCTGCAACGAATAGCTTCGTATGTTCGACCGCCAGACCAGTGTTCGGCACACCAACAGTCGTCGCAAGCGCCGGGCCGGCCGGGTCAACGATAATACCATTTTCTGTCCCATCAGCATCGAGCGGACCACCGTCGGTCACCGTGTACGATACCACGAGCACTGCCTGTCCGTTAATCGTCTGGCGCGAAACGGTTGCATCCGGCACCGTAGCGTACGCGCCATTCACGAACTTGCGAAGAACAAAGTTACCTGTCGGCGGGTTGTAAAAATACTGCGTCACCGTCGTCGTAAAACCGTCCGTGCCACAATTGGCAGTAAAGTTGACCAGCCCGAACGGATAGCTATAGCCTGTATCACTACCGCCCGTCGTTTGTTGGTCCTCGGCACTGACGTCTGTCAGCGTACACGCATCATCGACTGCGACCGACGCATAGTGATTGGAAGAATCATCGACAAATGTGGACACATTACCCTGTCGGCTATCCAACACGCCATCATTGTTCGCATCACCATCGTTAGGCGCTGCGTCTTCAACTGACGTATCGATATTGTCACCGTCGCTAAATGGCGTCACAGTAACATGAACAGTCGTCATGTCAGTTCCACCCTTGCCGTCTGATGCTCGGACCTTGAAGCTGTCGTCACCGCTGTAGTGCAAACCTGGCGTATAGTGCACATTCACCGTATTGCCAGAGCTATCAACACTCGCCGTGCCGTGAACCGGCGCTCCTACGATCGACCAACTGATAGGGTCAAAGTTCGGGTCGTCCGCATCGAGCGTCAGGTCAAATGGTGTCGGATCCCCATCCTCGCTCATTGTTACCGATGTGTCTTCACCTTCAAGAATTGTCGGTGGGCTATTAACCGTACTAAACGCAATGTCTCGCGTCGTATAATTACTGTCTTTTTCCCCGTCGTTCACCGCAAACTGCACCGTGCGCGTGCTCGTATCCGGGTCCGACGAGTTGCTATTGCTATACGTCACCGATCGAAGTGCAGCTTGATAGTCCGCGACCGAGGCTGTGCCGGAAAGCGTCAATACGCCGGTACCTGCATCAAATGAACCTGTGATGCCGTGTTGATTGGTAAAATGCAGCACGTCTTCGCCGCTCTGATAGTTGCTCGTTATAGCCACCGTCGCGCCTGCCATTGTTGTAGAATCAACATCATTTATCGCCACACCGTCGTCGACTGCTACTGCCGATGAACCGACCACGTAAGTCAGCTGTGGCCGGATCGTACCTGGGTACATATCTTCCGTTGGCACATCTTCGTAATCTTCCAAGTTCGTATCATGCGCCCACTGCAGATCAATTTGCTCGGCACCACCGCGCTCATAATAATCAAGCTCAATGTTATGCGTGCTACCAGCAGTGAAGTGCACTGTCTGCGAACTAATATCGGTTGTCGAAGCATGTGTGGTCCAATCGTCAATCAGCAGTTGGCCATCAACCCAAAGTCGTGCACCGTCGTCTGAATCCGTCAGGAAGCTATAGTCACCATCAGCGGGCGCCTTTACTTGCCCCGTCCAACGCACGCTAAAATCGTCAGGACACATGTCATCCATGTCCCATACCTGTACGCCGCACTCGCCTTCCGCGTCACTCTCAAAATCAATCGTCGGGTCAACACGCGTTGAATAGTCGCCCGTCAAGTCATAGTCCGTTCGGTAATACGTACCTGTCAGACCGGTCCCGGTCCAGCCATTTGCAGTCGTCAGCGTCGGCGCCACGTCAACAGGAGTAATCGGTATCGTGACCGTCGATTCGGCTGACGTGTCATAACTCGACCAATCGTCGGCGTAGTGATACAGCACATAGGTAAAACTTGCGTTCGTATTGCGATTAGCGGTCGGCGTAAACCAAAAGTCGACATAGCCGGCACCGTTCGTGTACAACCAATCACCATCTGCGCCAAGTGTAATCGCGTAACCGTCGGCATCTTTGAGCGTACCACCGGTTACTGACATAATACCGATGTAATACATGCCGTCATCGCTATCAGCAAGCGTTGGAATCTGTAGTCGAATATTCGGAGATTCCGGTTCACGTGAGTTCTCGTCGATACTGACAGCATGGCCCGTCTCTGGATCAACGACCGACGTATCACCCCCGGCGTCAAGCGCATGGACGATACCCGCACGAACCAACGACGACACCAACAAAGAACTTGCAAGCATGATAGCCAGCGCCATATGTAAGGCCGGACTAATACGACGCTGTTTCAAGCGCGGCAGGCTCATAACGTTTTTCCCTGTTGTCTCACTTGTATGTCTTCCCTCCATGTGACCGTTTTCACATGTCTTGCACCGATGATAGCATAAGGGCGTTCGGAAGTGTAGTGATATTTTCAGCAAAGTGATTCTTTAGGGAGAACTATGTGGTGTCCGGGGCCGCATGAAGCTCATCCAGCCGATCGCGTCGTCTTCGCGGCGAAAATAGCGGATTTCACCCCGCCGACCGGACATCGCCGTCAGTATCCGCGATATTCGCTCGCCAGCCGTTGTCTCGCTGCCCGTCACAATCGCCATTTTCCAAAACGGCAACCTGGTCCTGGCGCGCATCTCCTCGAGCCGTGCCGGCTGATCATAGCCAACAACGTCGCGGATATCCGCCAGGAGTCGCACCGGCCGGTCTTCGGCAATGAGCTTATCCATAATCCGCATAATCTGTTCATTGGTCTTTTGCAACCGCTCCGCCGTTTGCAAACCATGATATACACTGCGAATCACGCCCTTCGCATCCAAAAACACCTCGTTGACAGTTTTGTTTGTCCTCGCTCTCATAGAGTTATTATCGCGCAGCTGTAGGTGCAAAACTGTAAGGATTTTTACTATTTTGCCAAAACGCTTATTTTTGCGTCAGACGATCGGCACTATGACCAAGCGCACGCCGAACGCGTACGTTGCCGTCTTTGTCGACACCGCTAAATTCGAGACTTTTGAAGTCTGTTGGTGGCACCGTTAAAAGATGCGTCACTTTTTCGATCATGACATCGTTTAACGGTGCGGATTCTTGCGCCGCTCGGTGCTTGATGCTACGAGCGCCTAATTTCCGTGATTCAGCCTTGGACAGCGACATAACCGTCCGCCAGTCATACTGTTGTTCGGTCGTATCAGATCTGTAGACATAGAGTGCGTTCGGCCCAGCGATCGGGCTTTCGGCAACAGCGTGTTCGCGTACCAAACCCGTTTTTGCATCCGTCTCTTGCAGGACCAAAATCACGTACTCGTCGGGCTGTTCCTGGCCATTCATATCATGAACGACAGAGCGTTTTTTGCGAACGCCACGACTATAATAGGACTTATCTTTGCCCCACAATTCCCGGACACCTTCAAGAATATTGAGCCGGTCCAGGTCGATTTCGGGCGTCTTGCCGGTTCGTGCCGTGACATCTTCGACAATCTGCCGAGCGCCCTTTTCAAGCTCAGTTTCACCAGGGGGCAGAATCTCCCAGTCAAGTTCCATCGGGTGCAGATTATAGCTATCGGCCTGACCTTCGCCTGTTACCGCTTCAGCATGTACTTTTAGCGTTGAGTAATCGATACCTGCCTCTTCACAGAAAATTTCACTCGTTCGCGCTTCTTCTTCTGGCGTATAGAGGAGATTTTGAGACACGTCTCGTAACAATGCCCGGGTACGCTGTGACATATCGGCAAGCACATCCTGCTTGGCCTGGCTGCGCAGGGATTCGCTGAAATACGCTATTATAATCCATGTTTTCGCGGTGTTTTTCAGTGGCGAAACCTGCTCTATGATATCGCGCATAGCCTGTGTGCTTTCGTCGGTTTGCACTGGTTGCACCGCAAGATTCACAAGCTTCTGCAACAGTTCAGCACGCTCATCCGTAATATATTTTTCGATTGGTTTTGACCATGCAGTTTCTATAGAGTCCGCAACGCGGTAGTGGAGCGCCTTTTTGCCGCTCAGCATCGTATAGAGATAGATACGCATGAGGCTACTGATAACTTCATCAAGTGACCGACCAGTTCCCGCCGCCTGCTCATAGGCTTTTACCTTCTCAATTGCTACTTCCTTGGCGGTCGTTGAAAGCATCTTCGATGTGTCCGGCCCATCTTCTTGCAGACTCTCCAGTAGTCTCTCGTCAATCTTGCCATAGAGGCTCGCGCCAAAAGCAGCACCTGATATTTTTGAAAAGTCGGGGGTATCATCACGGTCGAGGTCAAGTGCGCCCGTTTTATAAAAGATCTCTGTGAGGAGTTCCAAAGGAGCGCTCGGCTGACGAAGGTCAGTGGACTGCTCGAGATCCTTCATCGTAAAAACCGGTGCATCATGAAAATACTGCGCGCCTACCCGCATCCACGCCTCAAGATAGATGGCGTAAACCTCTGGATTCGCAATACATCGTCTGTTCAGTGCTTCACGCGACTCGTCGTCAAGCGAGGCTTTATGATTCTCGAATAGTTGGTTGAGCCTATCCGTATAGGCCCACAACTCTTCGCTCGTATCGGCAGCAACGTCTCGCTGCGTTGGTTCTCTCAGGTTCATTATTTACACTATAACATTTTACATACTATAAGTCAATAAATAACCCTTCTCGCAAACAAAAAAGACGCTGCTGCGTCCTACGATATATCTATTCCTCTAGGCGGAAGTAGACGAGAGCCGCGTCTCCATAACTACGATTGTCCACCACAACAACTCCAGGTCTGGTCGGACTCACGTCTCTTCCTGGCTTCGATAATACCATAAGCGCTCCTGGCTTTAAAAGACCCATTAATCGCATGGCTGTGGAAAACTGCGTGTCGTGATACGGCGGGTCGGCAAAAATCAGGTCAAATTTCGGGCCGTCGTAGGTGTCAATCCAGCTGGCGACGGGCGCTTTGATGATTTTTGTTTTTTCTGCAATTCCAAGCGAATCAACGTTTCCCTGCAATACTTTTTGCGCCGTTCGATCGCGTTCGATGAACGTCGCATGCGTCGCGCCACGGCTGATAGCTTCGATGCCAAGCGCACCCGTACCAGCAAACGCATCGAGTACGTTTGCCTCTTCAACGGTACTGCCAAGGCTGTTAAACAAGGCATTGCGTACCCGTTCGCTCATAGGGTGGGTCTTTTTGCCATCAGGTGCGGCGATCGTGCGTCCGCCAAGACTGCCGGCGATGATGCGCATGTTCATGATTTTGCCTTTTTTGCTTCGGCCGCCAGTGCACAGCTATACCATGCCAGCGTCACGGAACGGATGATTTCAGGAATCAGCACTTGACGCGTATCGCGAGCCAAGCGTCGTGTCCATCCGGCGCGGTAGAACTCTTCGTAGAGTTTCAGGTCAACGATATGATGCAGCGCTTCGTCGAACAGCGGCATGTAGCCCTCTTTTTTGACACGTACGACGTCGTTGCCGTTCGGTTCACAGTTCGGTAGTTTGACCGTCGCGATTGTCGTGGCAATGCCCAGTTCAAAGCTGAAATGCGTCGTCATAACACCTTTTGCACCCCAAAATTCCCAGTTATTGCGTAGCTGATGCCGCCGTGTTTTGCCTGGCATGACCAACTTTTTTCGTGCCGAGTCGCGCGTTTCCAGCCCCTCACCATCGCGCAATTCTTCCAGTTTGTCCTCGAGCGGATAATGATGTGCCGGTGTCAGACCGTCCACGATTGCATGGGCCAGCCAGGCAGCTTCGAACGCTGCCCGCTCCTGCTCACCACTTGCAAGCGCCGCCGTAAGGTTATACATATGGTCCTCGATCATGTCGCGCAAACTTGTATCCTTGGGGTCGCTCGGATCCAAATAGTGCCACGGCTCATCCTGCCCCGGGCTCTTGCGTTTGACGCCATCCGGTCCGTTGAGGCCCTCGAAATGCAAAATTGCATGCGTACCAGGAAAAGGCTGCCGTTTAGGCAGGAGCGTGCGCAATTCGCGGCGTGCCACGCGGTCGATACGCTGGTGCACGCCTATCATGCGGCCGGATTTGGTTCGGAATGTCGTTCCGCTGTACATGGAAGCCTTTTTAATTTAATGTTGTCAGTCGTTGATATGTTTCTACTTGCGCAGCTAACTGCTTGTATTGTACCAGATGTGCACTAGATGCGACGAAGCTGCGGGCTTCTTTTTGGGCGCGGGCAATGAGTTTGGTATCGCCAAGTGTCGCCACTTGCAAATTCAAATCGCCATGCTGCGCCCGACCATAGATTTCACCCGGACCACGCAGTTGCAGGTCGACTTCAGCCAAGTAAAAGCCGTCGTTGCTCTTTTCGACTTCGCGCAGGCGCTTGCTTGGCGGCTTGCTGTCGCTCAGCATCAAGTAGCAGTAGCTCTGGTACTGCGAGCGTCCCACACGGCCACGCAGCTGGTGGAGCTGGCTCAGCCCGAAATGATCGGCGTTCTCGATCAGGATAACCGTCGCGTTTGGTACGTCGACACCAACTTCTACAACGGTGGTACTGACTAAAATATCCGTTTTACCCGACGCAAAATCCGCCATAACCGCGTCTTTTTCGGCCGGTTTCAGCTTGCCGTGTAGCAGGCCGATCTGCCGGTGTTTGAACGGCCCGACGCGTAGCTTTTTATATTCTTCTTGGACACTTTTCACGTCGTTTTCACGATTATCATCAATAAGCGTGCAAATCACATACGCCTGGCGGCCTTGCTGCAACTGCTCGTCGATCAGCTCATAAAGTTGCGCTCGGCTGTTTGGCGACCAGATTTTGGTCATGATCGGTTTGCGGCCCTTTGGCTTGGTGTTGAGAATACTAATGTCCATTTCACCAAAAATCGTGAGTTGCAAACTACGTGGAATCGGCGTGGCTGTCATGGCAAGCAGATGCGGCATATGGTCGGATTTCTGTAACAGCTGCTGGCGCTGCGCCACGCCAAATCGGTGCTGCTCGTCAATGACCACAAAACCAAGTTTATGAAATTTGACCGTGTCCTGAATCAGGGCATGGGTCCCGACAATCACATCCACACCACCTTCGGCAATCTGCTTATAGAGTTCTTGGCGAGCCTTACCTTTGACGCTACCTGTCAGCAGACCGACCGATACGCCCAGTGGTCCAAGCAACTTACTAAGCGTTTCAGCGTGTTGATTGGCCAAGATTTCCGTTGGCGCCATAATCGCTGACTGAAAACCGGCGCTGGCCGCCTGGCGCGCTGCCAACCCCGCCACGACGGTCTTGCCACTACCCACATCACCCTGCAGTAGACGGTTCATCGGTGTCTCGCGTTCAAAATCCTGGATGATTTCCCAAGCTGCCACGCGCTGTGCCGGCGTCAATTCAAATGGTAGCTGCTGTACGAAACGCTTGACCGCTGGCTGGTCAAACGGCATTGGCCAGCCAGTCAGCTGCATGTTGGCCTGTTTATTGAGTTGCGCCGCAAGTAGGAGGCCGAACAGCTCGTCGAAGGCTAAGCGTTCGCGAGCCTGCGTCACATCGCTGCTGCTATTTGGAAAATGTAGCTTTATGAGCGCGTCTGCATAAGGCAATAATTTCTGTCTCTTCACAATATCGGTCGGCAAAGGATCAGGCAACATGGTCATGAGCGGTCGTAGTTCGACGAGCAGCTTTCGCACCAATTGGCTTTTGAGTCCTCTGACCGCCCGGTAAATCGGCACGATACGATCGGTCGAAACGGGAATTTCGCTGACCTTTTCGGCGCTTGGACTGGTCAGCTGGTAGCGGTTGTACTGAAATTCAAACTCACCCGAAAAATAAAATTCTTCGTCGGGTTTAAGCTGTGTCGCCCGGTACGGTTGGTTGAACCACACGGCTTTCAGCTTACCGGTATCGTCGGCTAGCACGGCTGTTGTGACGGTCATGCCGCGACGTACGCGTTTGGTCTCGACCTTTTCGGCGTGCGCCCTGATCGTTCGTTTGCCAGGAGTTATATCCACGATCGACACGACTTCGGAAAAATCCTCATACCCACGCGGCAAAAAGGTGATCAAGTCGCCAACCGTGTGGAGACCCGCTAGCACCAGTTGCTCGGCAGTTTTTTCGCCCACTCCTTTGACGGCAGTCAGCTTCGTTGTAAGATTCATGGTACCTATTTTAGGCTATTTAAGCGGTAACGCCCAAGATGCCCTCAAGCGCATAGGCAGTGTCCTGCCATTTTTCAACGGTAATCGTGTCAAATCCCATCGCAACCACTGGGTAATCATTGCCACCTGGCTGCGTCATGTCGCCGAAATACAGTACGTCGGATTTCTCGACCTGCAGCTGCTCGAGCAACTTGCTCATACCGAGGCTTTTATTGGTACCGGGGAGCGTCACGTTGATACTGGTCGTACCGGCGACCTCATACTCATAGTCCGGCGCCAGTTCTTTGGCACGTGCTGCAATCGCCAGGCGCTTTTTCATGTCGGGGTCCCATGCATATTTCGCCTCCACACCCGCGGTTTGCCCCAGTGCCGAAAACGTCACCTGTGATATGCGGTTCTCGATAATTTCGTCACCATCGGCCAGTTTGTCTTCCTCCCAATAGCCCAGCTCTTTGGCTGCCTGTTCCACGGCATTTGTCATGGCGATTACCTGTTGTGGAGTCAGGTCGATGTTGTACACAAGTTGCCAGTCCCCATCCGTGAAACGGTAATAGCGGGTGCCTTGCGTAACAAAAAGGTGCAAGTTCGCCAGCTGCTCAGCAGTCGCGCCAGCTTTTTTGAGCTCATCAACGATTTGTATAATGAATTGCTCGTATTTTTGGCCGGATATCGCCGCAAGCTGATAGTTATCAAGCAATCGCACCAGTAGCGACGCAATCTTTGGTGCTATCGGCGTCTTCGCGACGTTTAGCGTGTCATCAAGATCAAAGGCAAGGACTTTTTTGGTCATTTCGTTCTCCGGCTTAAGGTATGTCTCGAGTCTTTATTGTAACAGCTTAGCGGACGAGCAGAAAACTGTTCTTGCCTTTTTTGACCAAGGTAGGCTCAGAGATGATGGTATCATCCAAGATTTTTTCGCCGTTGACCGAGACCGCGCCACCCAGAATCAGTCGGCGAGCTTCGCCTTTGCTTGCAGCCAGCCCACTTTCAGCCAGCAGATCGACAACACCCGTGCCCGTACTTGCAGTAGGAATTTCTTGCGCCAGCAGCTCGATATCACCAGGTGAGAGTTCCGAAAACGCCGCACCACCGAAAAGTACGGCCGTAACCTTTTTGGCACTTTCGGCCGCCGCCTCGCCATGCACCAATTTCGTCACCTCGTAGGCCAGCGTCTTTTGCACGTCACGCACGCCCGGATTTTTCTGTTGCTTTGCAGCGAACTCGTCAATCGCTTCACGAGAAAGCAACGTATACAGTTTCATGTAATCGATCGCGCCTTCGTCGTCGACGTTCAGCCAAAACTGGTAAAACTTGTAAACGCTTGTTTTACCGGCATCAAGCCAGACCGCACCGTCCTCGGACTTACCAAATTTTTTGCCAGTCACTTTATTGATGATGAGCGGCGCCGTCCACACGTTCGCCTCAGCGTTTTCAAGCCGACGAATCAGTTCCACACCCGTCACGCTATTACCCCATTGGTCAGCCCCGGCAATTTGCAGTGTTACACCTTTTTCACGGAAAAGGTGTAAGAAATCATAACCCTGAATCAGCGCATAGCTAAATTCCGCATAACTAATGCCGCTGCCGCCTTCACCAAGGCGCGTCTGAATGAAATCTCGGCTCAGCATCATACTGAGCGGCACGTTTTTACCGACTTCGCGCAAAAAAGATAGATAGTTAATATCTTTGAACCAGTCATAGTTATCCACGACGTCAAACGGCTGACCGTCGAAAAGCGCCCGATACTGCGCAGCGATGCCGGCCTTATTACGCTCAATTTCCTCGACCGATTTCAAGTCGCGCTCGGCGGCCTTGCCATCTGGATCCCCGACCATACCGGTCGCGCCACCGACAAGTAGCGTTGCTTTATGGCCATGCGCTATAAAATGACGAATCATCATAGCCATCGCCAGTTGCCCGATATGCATACTGTCCGCGCTTGGATCGACACCAAAATAAAAGTTGATCGACTCACCGTCGAGCGCCGTTATATCGCGAAACGTCGTCTGGTTCGTAAACCCACGCCAAGTTAATTCTTCGGATAAGCTCATTGGTATTTATTGTACCAGAAAATGTGTATTGCGGCGCGGTGAAACCTGCTATAATGAATGCTAATATTGCTTATGGGAAAAAGAGATTCGTGGCTAAAAAACGCAGTTCGCGCAAGTTAAACGTCTATGCTAATCTGGCAACCGCCAGAAAAACCAAAAAGGACGCTGCTCACCGTAAAAAGGCCGAGTATCTGGCAACACTGCCGAAGCATCCCGTCAAGCGGTTATTCGCTCGCATGCACCCAAAACGTGTTGCCGGCTATTGGTTCAGTCGCAAAGGCGGCATGATGGTTCTGAAAATCTGTGGCGTCGGTGTATTGCTCGCTATTCTTTTTGTCGGCGGCCTGTTTGCCTACTTCCGTAAAGACCTCGACTCTATCAATCCGCAGCAATTGGCCGAACGAGTTCATACGACTGTTACCAAATACTATGACCGGCGCGGACCAGCAGGTGGTGATGCGGCCCTGCTATGGACGGATACCGGCTCCGGTGATTACAAACTTGTCGTCGACGGCTCTCAGATAAGCAAATACATGAAAGAAGCGACCGTTGCGATCGAAGACAAAGATTTCTACAAACATGGTGGTATCAGCGTCAGCGGCACGCTCCGTGCAATTATCAACAATACGAACGGTGGCAGTACACAGGGTGGCTCCACGCTCACACAGCAACTCGTCAAACAAGTCTTCTTTGCCGATCAATCACAGGACCGCGGCCTTGCTGGTATCCCACGTAAAATCAAAGAGGCAATCCTGTCGATTGAAGTAGAACGAACCTACGACAAAGACCAGATTATCAACCTGTACCTCAACGAGTCGCCATACGGTGGTCGCCGTAACGGTGTCGAATCAGCTGCCAAGACGTACTTCGGTATCGATGCCAAAGACCTCGACCTAGCCCAGTCTGCGCTACTTGCCGCTATCCCGAACGAGCCGTCTCTTTACAATCCGTATAATCCAGAGGGCCAGCAACCGCTGGTCGAACGCCAGACGAAAGTCCTGAACGAAATGGTTGCCCAGGGCTATATCAGCCAAGCAGATGCAGACAAGGCCAAGGCTGAAGATGTCATCAACAAGATCCTACCTGAAAGCTTGTCGGACGGCACCATGAAAGCACCGCATTTCGTGCAGATGGTCCGCTCGGAACTTGTTTCGCAACTTGGCCAAGCAACGGTCGGTCAGGGCGGCCTGACAGTTACCACGACGCTTGATTCAAATATCCAAAACAGTCTCGAACAAAGTTTCGATCAAGAATTTAATCCGAATAACCCTGCCTACAAAGGTATCCCGCAACGAGCCGGCTTCGATGATGGTGCCGCCACCGTCGAAGACACGCAGACCGGCCAGATCGTGGCACTTATGGGTAGTGCATCGTGGGACGCCGACTACACTGCCGGCTTCGGCCAAACCAACGCCGCCACCGCATATATTCAGCCAGGATCAACCATTAAACCATTCGTCTATGCGCAGCTTTTATCGCAAAAGTCGAACGCCGCACAAAACATTTATGGTAGCGGTACGGTGATTCCCGATGTCAAGACGACGTTCCCAGGCAACTATTCACCAGCTGATGATGACAACAGATACCTCGGCAACATTCCGATTCGAAGCAGCCTGGCACTGTCGCGTAACGTACCGGCTGTGGCCGCCATGCAGATTAATGGCGTCAAACCAACGCTTGATCTGATTCACAACGCCGGTGGCACCAGCTACTGTACGCAAGGTGTTGACACACAGGTCGGACTGGCTGCGGCTATCGGTGGTTGCGGCATCCGCCAGGTCGACCACGTCAATGCCTATTCGACACTGGCTCGTGGCGGTGTCTATAAGCCGCAAACGACCATCCTCAAAGTCACCAATTCCGATGGCCAAACGATCCAAAAATGGGAAGACAACAAGTCGAAACAAGTTATCGATCCGCAAGTCGCTTATATCCTCAGTGATATTTTGAGCGACGATAGTGCCCGTGCTGGCTTGTACGGTCGCAACTTCCCTGGGCTCGTCGTCGACAAAGGCAAAGTCAAAACCGCGGTTAAAACCGGTACGTCAAACGCCGAAATCAACGGCCAAGCAGTACCGAAAGACATCTGGGTCATGAGCTACAATCCGTCACTAACGATGGGCGTCTGGTTCGGTAACACCACGCCAAAGGCTCTCAAAGACGGCAACTCGTCGCTGCCAGCCAAAGTCATCGAAGACGTTATGTCGTATGCCAACGAAGTCGATTACGCACAGCAAGGCAAGTGGAAACCAGGAGAATGGTACACTGCACCGGCCGGTATCCAAAAAATCGGCAAAGAGCTCTATCCGTCGTGGTACAACAAAAAGGGTGCGCAGTCGACGACCAAGCTGACATTTGACCAAGTATCAAAGAAACTGGCCACGAGTTGTACACCGACGGCAGCGCAGATTCAGCTCGATGCACTCAAGACAACCGATCCGACAACCAAGAAGACTGTCTACTACGTGTCGAACGGCTACGATGCATCACAGAACGATGACGCACATAGCTGTGGCGACCCGAAGCCAACGATCACGTCGATTGCGATCACACCGATCTCTTCCGGCACATACCAGATTACGACGACCGTTGCAGCGGGCAAGGGAACGCTCAATGACCTGAAAATCGCCGTCAACGGTGCCACGATCAATGATCAGCAAATCTCGATGGCCGGCAGCTACAATGCTACCTATACAGCAGCGGGCAGCGATCCGTTTACAGTCACCGCCACGGCAACCGATAATCTGTACTACTCGGGTACGGCCAGCCAGACCTCACCATAATAGAAGAAGGAGGGGCTTCCCCTTCTAACTAAGTGCAAGACTGATTCACTCAGTCTTGCACTCACCACCCCTAAAGGTCGGCATTTGCCGGCTTATCGTTGTTTTTCGACGAGTTCAATCAGCGCCGACTCGCGATCGGCAGGCTTGCGACGATTGCGGTTTTGGACTGGCTGCGCCGCCGGCTTTGGAGCCGTTTTTTGTACTGCTTTTACCGGTTTCTCTTCATTTGACTGGCGTTGTTCTTGGCGCTGCGGCTTGGTGCCGCTTGCGGCGTGCTGCTTCGGCTTTTGCTGCCGTGGCTGCGGTTGCTGTTTTTGAACATTTTCGACTTTGCGCGCAAACATCATCTTGCCGGCTGCCGTCTGCAGACTGCGGATAAATTCAACTTCGAGTGTCTGGCCTATCTGGCCGGATGCGTGTTCGACAACCACCATCGTGCCGTCTGTCAGATAGCCGACGGCTTGGTGACTGTCTTGGCCTTTCTGGACAAGCTCCAGCATGATTTTTTCGCCCGGTAGGTATGCCATACGAAGATTCTTGGCTAGTTCGTTCAAATTGCATACCGTAATACCTTCGACAACCGCGACTTTGTTGAGGTTATAGTCTATCGTGCAAATCGAGCCGCCGTGTTTTTTGGCCAGCTTCAGCAAGCGTTCGTCGACGCCTTCTTCGGCCTTGCTACCGTCCTGAAAGATTTGCACATCGACACTCTCGAGCTTTTGTAGCTCTTGTACGATATCAAGGCCGTGGCGAGCCCGTGAACGCTTTTCTGGATCAGCATTGTCTGCCAAAAACTGCAGCTCGCCGATGACACTGCGCGGAATTGCGAGTGTATCGCCAATAAAGCCTGATTCTGCGACCGCGATAATGCGACCATCAATCAATACTGATGTATCGACAAAGATCAGACGTTTTTTACCGCCGCTCTGCCGGGGTAGCTTTGCGACTAAATAGGTGATTTCACCAAGCAGCACCAGAAGCACTGCAATAATAACTAATTGTTCTATTTCCATATGATTCCTTCTCAGGATATAAATAAGTTTGTATAAATGTGACTACTGCAAGTAGTCGATAAGTGCTTGGCGAACATCGCCGACACCAGTGATAAATGCACTTTTTTTGGTGCTTGCTGGTGCAATAGCATGCGTGAAGCCAAGCTTTTTTGCCTCGTCGATACGACGAGCTGCGCTCTGAGCTGAACGAATTTCACCACCCAAACCGACTTCACCGAATACGACCGTTCGCTCATCGAGCTGCCGGCCGGCTGCCGCGCTGGCAACTGCCATACATATGGCCAAATCCGCAGCTTGGTCAGCCAGTTTCAATCCGCCAACGACGTTGATATAAATATCTTTATCGGATAAATTCAGTTTCGTGCGTCGTTCAAGGACCGCGATAAGCAGATTCAAACGGTTCAAATCGAAACCGCTGGCCGTACGCTTAGGATACCCGAAACTGGTCGGATTCACAAGTGCCTGAATCTCCACCAGCAGTGGTCGCGTGCCTTCAAGCGTTGCCAGCACCACCGAGCCATCGGCATTCTGCCGTTCGGCCAACAGCGCCGCCGAGGGGTTTTCGACCACACGCAGGCCACCTTCGTCCATTTCGAAAATCGCCGCCTCACTGGTCGAACCGTAACGATTCTTGATCGCTCGTACTACCTTGAAACCACCATAGCGGTCACCTTCAAACTGCAGCACGACATCGACCAGATGTTCCAAGACTTTCGGCCCGGCAATCGAGCCTTCTTTTGTCACATGCCCGACCAACACGACTGCCGTACCGGCCGCTTTGGCCGCTTGTATGATGACGTTGCTGCTGTTGGTAATCTGACTGACACTGCCGGGCGCTGAAGTCAGCTCCCCCAGCGTTAACGTCTGTATCGAGTCGACGATCACGACATTGTAAGCCCCGCTACGAATCGTCGCCGCGATATCATCGGCCGACGTGCTGGATGCGAAGCTAAGCTGCTCATTTTTTTCGGCGCCAAGTCGCTCGGCACGTAACTTCACCTGCGAAGCTGACTCTTCGCCGCTGACATAGAGTACCGGTACCTGTTGCGCTACAGCTGCCGACACCTGTAGCAGCAGCGTGCTTTTACCGATTCCCGGCTGCCCAGCGAGCAAAATCACGCCACCCGGCAAAATACCGCCGCCAAGTACCGCATCCAAATCCGCAATTCGTGTCGAAAGCCTGGCAGACCTGTCATCGCTGGCAATTGATCGCATCGATTGCGGCTTCAAAACGCTGCCGCTGCTTTTGGCAACAGCCGAATTACCCGCAGCTGCCGGAGCTTGTTCGACCAGCGTATTCCACTCGCCGCAATTATCGCAGCGACCTGTCCATTTCGGGTATGATGCGCCACAATTTTGGCAGACGAACGTCGTTTTCGTTTTTGCCATAGAGCTAATTTACCTTCGGCGCCGGCGCCAGATTGCTATTAATACTCTGTTTCAAGTCATTCGATTGCGTCACAATACTATTATATTGGTCTTTCAGCGAATTATACTGGTCGACAAGCGCATTGACTGCAGTTCGTTCGTTTTCAAGCGCGGCAGACCGATTCACAAGCGCCTGGCGCGCCGTATTAAACGCCGCCGGTGAAAAGCCGCCACTTGTCGCCGCCTTTTGGTTAAATGCCGCCACGTCGCTGTTGAACTGCTTCATGTCTGCCTCGTAGGTTGCCATCCCTGCCGTAATTTTATCGCTCAGCGCATCGAGCTGCGACGCAAGGCTCTGCTTTTGGTTATCAAGACTTGTCATGACGCCATTGTATGCGTTGTAATCCGCGACCACCGCGCTACGATTGTTAAAATATTTTTTGTAGTGTGCTTCGAGTGCGGGGCTGATATTGGCAACTTCCGTCCCGATAATCGAATGGAGTTCGTTGTCGCGCTGGCCCGGCTCACTTTTGGCATAATAGGCCATACGAGACGCATAGTCGGGATTCGACTTCAGCTTTTGGTACTCGGCCTCTACTAACGCATTAACTGTCTTTTTGTCGCTGGCAGACATGCGTTGATACACCGCATGCAGCATTTCATGCGCGGCCGTTACGTCTTTGATGCCGTTCAACCGCTGGTCGGTTACATCATAAATGTAAATCTTGTCGGCCGTATAGCAGCCGAGAATCGCCGTCGTGCCGGCTTCGGTATCTTTGCACGCTTTGTTGAACGCCGTTTTGTCGTCGACACTTGGCTCCGACGCGTAAAACAAGAACTTCGCGCTGTCAGTCATCGTCGTCTGCGATGCGATCTGCGTGATTTCGGCCGTCGGTTTGTACTGCCAAAAATGAACCGTATCGAGCACATACTGGCGATTCGCATAGAGCAACACGCTCAGTCCGATCAGCACCAGGCTGACGACAAGGCTGCGTAAGCCGGAATGTTTTTTAGGCTGGCTGTTCGGCGGTAACGCTGATTCCAAGTTTGCCCCCTCGGGCAGTTACCGTCAGTAAGCTGCCGCGTTCATATGTTTCGTCCAGTATACCCTCTGCGAGCTGATGTTCCAACTCATCCTGGATAGCCCGGCGAAGCGGACGGGCACCGAATTTTTCGTCGTAGCCCTTTTGGATCAAATAGCGTTTTGCGGTCGGTTTGATAATAAGACGCAAGCCCTTTTGTACCAGGCGCTCCTGCAGCTCGTCGATAAGGTTGTCGAAAATCTTGCTGACTTCTTTTGGCGTCAGCGCGCGGAACGTCACGATCGCATCAAACCGGTTGATGAGCTCCGGCCGCATGCGTTTGCTCAGCTCGGCACGAGCCGCTTCGGCGTTTTCGGCATGGACTTCGTCGAGCTTTTTGCTGTCGGACGTGGTCGAGGTATGAAAACCAAGTGACGATTCTTTCATCATCTTTTCTGCGCCAAGGTTGCTCGTCAAAATCACGATCGTATTCGTAAAGTCGACTTCATGGCCTTTGGCGTCAGTCAGTTTGCCGTCTTCGAGCAGTTGCAGCAGTAGTTGGAAGACATCAGGATGGGCTTTTTCGATTTCGTCGAGCAGTACCACGCTGTATGGCTGGCGGCGGATCTTGTCAGTCAGTTTGCCGCCGTCTTCGTAGCCCACGTAGCCGGCTGGCGCACCGACCAAGCGGCTGGCATTGTGCTTTTCGCCGAACTCACTCATGTCGATTTTAACCAATGCTTCGTCGCTACCAAATACCTCGCGAGCGAGCACACGAGCCAGTTCCGTCTTACCAACGCCTGTCGGCCCCATAAAGACGAATGAACCGATCGGGCGCTTGCTACTAGCCACGCCGCTTCGCGAGCGGCGAATTGCCTTCGCAACCGCCTCAACCGCCTCTTGCTGACCGATAACATACTTGCTGAGGTGTTTCTCTAGATTCTTGAGCAATTTGATTTCCGACTTTTGCAGCCGTTTGACCGGTATGCCTGTCATGGTCGAAATCGCATGCGCAATATCCTGGTCACTCAGTAGTACCGGCGATTTCTTTTCATCGTGTTCTTTCATCTCGGCAATCTTGGCTTGCAGCTGGCTGATGCGTGTTTTATACAGCGCCGCCCGTTCGTAATCTTCAGCATTGACCGCCTCGTCCATCTTTTCATTGAGATTCTTCAATTGGCGCGTAAAGTCACGGATTCGGCTTGGTTTGCGGCTATGCTTGACCCGCACCAAAGCTGCCGCCTCGTCGATCACGTCGATCGCTTTGTCGGGCATATAGCGCTCGCTCACATACCGGTCTGCCATATACACGGCATCCTCGATAATCTCGTCACCAATCGTCACACCGTGATGCTTTTCGTAGTACGTCTTCAGGCCTTTTAGAATTGCTGCCGTGTCCTTGAGCGACGGCTCTTTCACGACAATCGGCTGGAAACGGCGTTCAAGCGCCGTATCCTTTTCGATATGCTTGCGGTATTCGTCCAGCGTCGTGGCGCCGATCATGTGCAACTCACCGCGTGCAAGCGCCGGCTTGAGCATGTTTGCTGCGTCGAGCGCGCCTTCGGCCGCACCGGCGCCCGCAATCAAATGCAGCTCGTCGATGAAAACGATCACATTCTTTTGGCTCTTAAGTTCATCGATCACCTTTTTCAAGCGCTCTTCAAACTCGCCGCGGTATTTGGTGCCGGCGATCATCGCTGCTAAATCCAATTGCACCACGCGGCGGTCCAGCAGATGGTCAGGCACGTCTTCGCGGGCAATACGCTGCGCCAAACCTTCCACCACCGCTGTTTTGCCCACGCCCGGCTCACCGATTAGCACTGGATTGTTCTTTGTCCGGCGGCTCAAAATCGTTACCAAGCGCTCTTGCTGCTCATCACGACCGATCACTGGGTCCAGCTCGCCAGCGCGAGCCTTGGCGGTCAGATCGGTACCAAACGCCTCTAACGCGCCGCCACGGCGCTGTTTCGTGCCGCGCATCGCGCCTTCTTCAACCGATTGCTGATAGTCACTCGATTGACGGTCAAAGAATTCTTCCAACTCGCCGGTTAGTGCTGGCACGTCAACACTCATGTCACGTAGCAATACGGTCGCCCGGGCGTTTTTTTGACTCAAAATGCTATAGAGAATATGTTCGGTACCCAAATAATCCTGGTGAAATTCCTGCGCGATATCCCAGCTCATTTTGAGCGTCAGCTTGGCCGTTTCGCTCAGGCCTTTGGCGCCAGTGCTCACCACCAACGTGCGCGGCGTTAAATTCAGTGCCAATTCTGCACGGTCCAGCGTCACACCGGCATCGGCCAGTACCTTGGCCGCAACCGACGAACCCTGTGCCAATACCCCTAGTAACAGGTGTTCCGTGCCGATATACGCGCTGCCATACCCACGAGCGATCGCGTCGGCATGCTGCAAGCTTGTCCGCGCATTGTCGGTGAGATGCGAAACGAAATCGGCGAAATCATCAGACATATTATTCATTATACAATCCTCCATAGCTTCAGCACGAGCTTTTTGTGTTGCTTCACTGAATTGCTATATTCAGTATAGCGCATAATTAGCACTCAGGTCAAGAGAGTGCTAATTTCTTTGAGAGAACATTGCTAATTTACATAAAATATGCTATAATGTAATTACTGTAGCATCCATCCAAACCGTGATGCGACAGTGCATCACTTGAAAGAAAGGGTCGACATGTTCGACTTTGAAAAAAGCCATACCGTGCTATTCAAGTACGATGACTTCGCGAGAAGCCTAGAGGATTATATCCTTGGTCAGTTCATCGCTGCGCGGAGTCGCCGGGCATTTGTCCCTGATGGCGTAGAGCCCAAAGCTGCAAATGCGGTGTTTGATGGCGACCTCCATGTTCATCTCTGGATTCGGGTAGCCCACTTCCCTAACGGTATGAACCTGGACGAAGGTATTGTAACGGTCGCAACGCACGTCAACAAGCGGCACATTATTTTCGATGTGGCGGTTGATGAGGAGTTCTCTTTCATTGCAGTACAAGGCTCATTTCGCCCTGACCCCGAATACAAGCAGTGATACCCCGCCGGCAGGTGCAGGTGCAGTAGATATCACTACTCCCTGCCCCTCCGGCGACTTACGTCAATAATTTGTGTAAATTATTCCGATGAGTCTTGTAAAGACGAAACGTAAGGTTTCAGCCCATCAAGCGCTTCCTGCTGGATGTTTGCGGTTACTTTCATGTCCAATTCAGCATCAAACGCCAGCCGCTGCATCATGTCAGCCTGGTAGAACCGCGTCGCGTCGTTGTCGTGCGGGTCATTCGACCAATAAATCGCTGCTAGCGTCCGATAGGCCAGCTCGCCCGCTACATGGCCCTCGCGCCAATTGTTCAAGACTTCGTGCACGTCGGCCGCTCGATCGAGCAAAACCTCTGCCTTGCGCAGCTTATCTTCGGACCATTGCTCTGCTGAGAGGAGTTCTTTTTGTGTCATAGCTCCTCTTATTATAGCTCAGACCAAGAGTACGCATATTTGTTATCATAATATTGCTTAATATTGCTTTTTATGCTATAATAGTATTATAGGTGCTTCAACCCGAGGTATCCCGAACATTGGAGAGACATGGACCCGCTATTCGCCGAGGTCCACTCGTTCATCGAGTGGGTCGAAGGACACTACGATGACGTCAAGGCACACATGGCTACATTCGATGAATACCAAGGTTCACTCGGCGACCACTTGCGGTCGATCGAAAATCTTGGAATCGTCGTGTGTGCGAACCGAGTGCGCACACTCGTGGATGTCTGCAAGACAATAGAGGTGCTCTGCGAGCATGACATACCGTTCCCAAGCGATGCCGCGGCCACCTGGCTCTACGAGTCCCCACAAGGACGAGCCGCCGCCAGCCCGCGCTACTGATGTTCAACGTCCCCTTACGGGACAAAGCCCCCTGTGAATCACAGGGGGCTCATCATTTTCTCAGGACCTAGGCTTCCCTTGCGTCTCGTTAATCAACAGTGTCATGCAGACAAGTGAAGTCGTACTCGTTTGCAAACAACTCTACGCCAGTATCTTGGCAAACGTTCAATAAAGAAACTGCTCTCAAAGAGCCTTCGCCGACTCTTTGGACCGCCATACCGCCATTCTCGATTTCATGCTCGCAGTCTCGAAGCTTCTCCGGATCTTCCACGAGGTCGTCAAAATCCTCGCAACTTATTGAAAACGTATCTGTCGTCGATTGCTGCGTTGCTATAGCACGCTCCCAAGTAGCCCCGCACTGCCTTTGACAAACATCTGGAATATCCCCATCCCAGTGCAGGCCTCTTGCAGCGAGCGGGCACTTTTCTGGCATTTTATTCCTCGGTAGCTTCGTCGACAGCGTTCATCAGGCTGTCTTCGATGTTCTTCTTTGGTGCTGGGGCAGCCTTCTTTTCTGGGACAGCCGTTTCGATGTCCAGTTCGTAGCCAGTCAGGCGGCTCGCCAGGCGAACGTTTTGGCCACCGCGGCCAATTGCGATCGACTGTTGGTCTTCGGCCACAAATACCTTGGCATGCTTGTCGGCTTCGTTGATTTCAACCTTGGCAACTTCGGCCGGACTCAGCGCGTTACGAATAAATTGCTCGCTGTTGTCGTCAAAGGTGATGATGTCGATCTTTTCCTGATCACCGATTTCGTTCATGACAGCCTGCACACGCGTGCCATGACCACCCACAAATGTGCCGACCGGGTCAACACCAGGTACGGTGCTGGCAACGGCCAGCTTGGTACGACGGCCAGCTTCGCGAGCGATGGCCTTGATCTCGACCGCGCCAGTTTCCATTTCGGGAACTTCTTGGCGGAACAGGTATTCGATGAACTGTTCGTTGCCGCGGCTCAAAATCAACTGCGGGCCACGATTGTCGCGCTCGATGTCTTTGATAAACACCTTGATACGGCTACCGATGCTATAAAATTCACCCTGGATCTGCTCGCTCTGCGGGATGATACCGGTGGCTTTGCCGAGCTCGACACGTACCACGCGTGGCTCGACACGCTGAACCGTACCGGTCACGACAGTCCCGATTTTGTCTTCGTATTCAGCGAGGACAACTTCGCGTTCTGCTTCGCGCAGACGTTGCAACACGACTTGCTTGGCGGTCTGTGCGGCCACGCGGCCGAATGCAGTGACTTCGTGCTTTTCCTCGATAATGTCGCCGATTGCGGCGTCTTTCTTCACTTTCTTCGCGTCTTCCAGGCTGATTTCGACAGCGTCGCTACCGACCAGCTCCACAACTTCGCGGGCAACGAATACTTCGGCCGTGCCATCGTTAACGTTCAGTTCGGCGCGGACTTCTTGGTCGCGCTCACCGTTGTCGCGGCGCCACGCAGCGGCGATTGCTTGCTCGATAACGCTCATGACCGTCTCTTCGGGCAGGTTCTTTTCCTCGGCGATCGTGCGGACTGCCAGTGTCAACTGCTTGATGTTCAAATCTTCCATGTTCATGTTTCCTTTCGTTTTAAACTAAAAGTTCCGACCTGCCGGCCGGAATGTACTGTAGCTACTATAGCACGCGTCATGTGCCAATGCAAGGTATACTAGATATATGAACCACAACCAAATCCTCGGTGTTGCGCATGGTGCGTCGGCAGGCGAAATCCAGTCGGCCTTTCGCAAAGCCGCCATGGAAGTCCATCCAGACCACAGTAGCTCGCCCGAAGCCGCCGAAGCCTTTGCCCGTATCAAAGAAGCCCGTGATGAGCTGATGAAACGCGCCTCAAGCGCCGAATCGCATCGCGACGGCAGCAGTGTTCAAGCCTCGACCGCGGCGGCCGTTCGCGCCACGACCAATGCAGCGTTCAGCACGTCGGTCATCGATGACTTGTTCGATGGCATGACGCCCGAAGAAGTCGCTCACGTGCAAATGCTCGACCAACTGGCTGCCGAGCGCCCCAAAAAAACGCTGTTCGGTCGCGCCAAAGAATCGGCAGAAGTCACAAAGCACCGCAAAAAACTGAAGACCAACACCAATCGCCTGTTTGGCAAGTATTAGCTGGCACCCCAAGAACGCTTGTGGTATTATAAAAGTACATTGTGAATATCCTTTTGACATTTGTCATCGTCATCTTGCTTGTGATTGTTTCGGCTGTTTGTTCGGGTCTCAACGTGGCGCTGATGTCGCTCAATATCGACGATCTGCGCCGCAAAAGCAAGCTCGGCAACACCAAAGCCAAGTCTGTCTACCCACTGCGCAAAAACGCCCATCTAACACTCGCCGCAATTTTGCTGACAAACGTGGCGGCCGTTTCCACCACCTCACTCGTACTGGAAAGCGCTTTTTATGGCCTGATTGCCGGCATTATTACCACATTGCTGATGGTGATTTTTGGCGAGATTTTTCCGCAGGCCCTGTTTAGCCGCAGCGCGCTCAAATGGTGCGTCCGTTTCGTACCGGTCATGCGCTTTATGATTGTCGTGACCTATCCGATTTCCAAACCGTTGCAGCTGCTACTTGACTCGCTGTTCGACAAGCCCACGACGGTTCACCTGCACACGCGCCAAGAGCTTGGCCTGATGATTACCGAACACCTGGGCCATCAGGAAAGTGAGCTCGACGAAGACGAAGTCGAAATCATTCGCGGCGCCTTGCAGCTGAGCGAAAAACGTGTCAGTGATATCATGCTGCCGCTATCCAAAGTCTACTGGCTGCCGCTCAATACGATTTTGACACCGGCACGCATCGACGAAATCAAAGCCGTCGGCCGCAGCCGTATCCCGATTTTTAACCAAGCCTGTACCCAGTGTTACGGCGTGCTGCTTATGAAAGACTTGGTCGACTTGGACTTCGACGACCATGAGTACCGCGTGGCCGATCTTGACCTTTATCCAGTACCCCTGGTCGGTAGCCGCACCGCGCTTGACACATTGCTCCGCAAATTCATTTCCAGCAGCGCGCAACTGGTACCAATCGAACGCGACGACGCCATCATCGGCATCGCCACCATCGAAGACCTCATGGAAGAAATCGTCGGTCAGGAAATCGAGGACGAGACCGACAAGCGCCAATCTCAAGCCGTCGGCAACGACTGACCCGGGCACGCCGACAGGATTTTTGCGATCGCATCGTGCTCGGCCTGCGTCACCCATAGCGCATACTTGGATTTGACTGCCACCTGTCGCGCCACGTATTGGCAGCGAAAGGCTTTATTGGATGGCAGCCACGTGGCTGCATCGCCATCACTTTTTTGTTGATTGGCCGGGCCGTCGACCGCCAAGAGTTCCAGGGGGTCGTTTGCCAGCTGCTCGCGGCGATCTTTGCTGAGCTGCTGTGCACCGGTTTGCCAGGCATCGCTCAGCGCCACCACGTGGTCGATTTGTATGGCGCTGCTCGTTTCGGGACCACGTTTGAACACGATCGTTTTGCCAGTATAGGGATCATTGAGCGTGCCGGACAGCACCTCGCATTTTTCACCGACCACTGTATTTGTCAGGTCACGATGCAAAATAATATCACGCGTGTCGCAGCCATTCGTCGTCGCCCAACCATTGCCAAACTGCGTCCGGGCATAGCCGGTTTTCGGCGCACGGCCTTTGATCGGCAGTTTTGCCAGCAAATCCGCCGCCAAACCGGTCGCAGATGCCACGGGCGATGCAGCCGGTGTTGGCGCCGGCTGCCACGAATCCTCGCTGGCAATAATCGTCACCGCTACAACCAGCAGCGACGCGACAATCGCCACGATTCGTCGCCGTCGAAACGTCGTATGACTCATATCGTCTAGTATAATAGATATATGACTACCGTATCTCGACTCATTGATTTTTTCGTACCAGAACATTATGACTTGACGCTCGACATCGACGGGCCGCAACGTGGGTTTGCCGGCACGGTGACGATTACCGGGCAATCGACCGGTGACGATCAGGCTATTAAACTGCACGCAAAAGACCTGACGATTACGAGCGCGACGATTGACGGCCAGCAAGCCACGCACGAACTTGGCGACAACGATGAGCTGTCGCTGACGGTCGACGGCCTAGTCGCCGGCCAGCACGACGTTCGCGTGTCGTTCACCGGCACCATTACCGACCACATGCACGGCCTGTATCCTTGCTATTACGAGCACGACGGCGTCAAAAAAGAGCTGTTTGCCACGCAGTTTGAAAGCCACCATGCCCGCGAAGCCTTTCCGTGCATCGACGAACCGGCTGCCAAAGCCACCTTTGATTTACATCTGACCACCGAGACAGGCGTGACCGTCCTTGGCAATATGCCCGTTAAAACCCAAGCCGAAGATGGTGGCCGCCTCGCTACGACTTTCGACACCACGCCGCGCATGAGCACTTACTTGTTGGCGTTCGTCATCGGCGAGCTGCACAGCAAATCTGGCAAGACCAAAAGCGGCGTCGAAGTGAATATCTGGGCCACGCCAGCCCAGCCAGCCGCCAGTTTGGACTTTGCGCTCGATATCGCCACGCGCTCGATTGATTTTTACGACGACTACTTCGACACGCCATATCCGCTGCCAAAAAGCGACCATGTGGCACTGCCAGATTTTAGCTCGGGTGCCATGGAAAACTGGGGGCTCATCACCTACCGCGAAACCTGCCTGCTCGCCGACCCGGCCAACACCAGCATTGCCAGCCGCCACTACATTGCCACCGTCATCGCGCACGAATTGGCGCACCAGTGGTTTGGCAACCTCGTCACCATGGCTTGGTGGAACGACTTGTGGCTCAACGAAAGCTTTGCCAACCTCATGGAATACGTAGCGGTCGACGCGCTAGAACCAGACTGGAACATTTGGCTCGACTACGTGACCAATGAGCCGGTCGTCGCCCTACGCCGCGACGCGATCGACGGCGTGCAGCCGGTGCAGGTCGAGGTGAATCATCCCGACGAAATCAGCACGTTGTTCGACGGCGCCATCGTCTATGCCAAGGGCGGGCGCCTGCTACGCATGATCCAACAATACGTCGGCCACGACGCCTTTCGCGCTGGGCTCAAAGCTTATTTTGCCGCGCATGCCTACGGCAATACCATCGGCAACGACCTGTGGGATGCGCTCGAAACGGCCAGTGGCAAACGCGTCAAAGACATTATGAATACCTGGATTTCACAGCCTGGCTACCCGGTCGTATCGCTGGAGCGTACTGGCGATGAATTGACACTCAGCCAGCAGCAGTTCTTTGTCGGTCCGCACGTAGCGTCCTCGCGCTTGTGGCCGATTCCACTTGGCGGCAATAGCAACGCACTGCCCGAGCTGCTCAGTGAACAATCGGTCACGGTTGACGAAACGAGTCCTGTTCAGCTGAACCAAGGTGACGGCGCACATTACATCACACACTACGACAGCAAGTCACGTGACGCACTGATTGCCAAAATTGCCGACGGCACGCTCGACCCGATTGCCCGCGTGCAGCTGCTCGACGAAGCCACTTTGCTAGCTCGCGGCGGCGTACTATCCAGCGATCAACTGATTCCACTCATCAAAGCCTATCAGCACGAAACGCTCGAATCTGTCTGGAGCATGATCGGTGGCGGCCTGGCCGAACTGCGCAAGTTTGTCGAGCAAGATAAAGACGCCGAAACTAAACTGCGCCAACTGTCTGCCTGGATGGCCCATGATGAGTACGAACGCTTGGGCTGGGACGAAAAGCCAGGTGAGCCCGAAGAAGACACCAAACTCCGCAGCGGCATGATTGCCCTGACGCTCTATGGCGAAGTACCTGAAGCGCTGGCGAAAGCCAAAGACATCTACGAAACGACACCGCTTGAGCAAATCAACCCCGAACTGCGCGCGCTAGTCATTAGCTCGGTCGTGCGCTACGGCGACGGCCAGCTGGTCGATACATTGCTCGACACCTACGCCAAAACGCAATCCGGCGACCTACGAGCGGACATCTGCGTCGGCATCACCAGCACACGCGTGCCCGAAAAAATCAGCCTGCTCCTCGACAGCATGAAAAACGCCGACATCATCAAACCGCAAGACGTTTTCCGCTGGTTCGTCTACCTGGTGCGTGGCCGCGACAGCCGTGTGCTGGCCTGGCAGTGGGTCCGCGACAACTGGGACTGGGTCGAAGCCACCTTTGCCGGCGACAAAAGCTACGACGATTTCCCTCGCTACAGCGCCAGTGGTCTGGTCACCCGTCAGCAGCTCGACGAGTACAAAGCCTTCTTCGGCCCACTGCAAAGCGTCCCAGCCCTGAGGCGCACCATCACCATGGGTATCAGCGAAATCGAAGGCCGCGTGGCGTTAATCGAGCGAGACGGCAAGGCGGTACGAGCAGCGCTCAAGGCAATAGCTATAAGCTAAGTAGCCTCCAGCCGCGGGTGGCACGAGGCGGGGTAGCCCCAAAATGTTTTTGGTAATCCAAAAAATTTTAGGGGCGGACCGAGTGACAGGACCCGAGGGGAGGCATAGGCAATAAATCTTGCTAGCTTGTATTTTTACTTGTTTCCTTGTGTTATACTTATTCGGTGAATCAAAAGCCTCAATTGAGTCAGCAGGGAGCACTTCTTGCAGATTCTCTCAAACGGATCGACACCTACGAATCGAGCCTTCTGGCTCATCGCCAAAAAGACACTATTCATGTCCCGACCGTCGGCAGCCGCCTGTCAACCGCCTACGAACAGCTGCGGAATGCTTCGGAATTTGCCGAAACCAGCCTGTTGCAACAACGGGCAATCCGCCGTTACTTGGTGCGTGTTTTGTCGTTCCATACCAAAGTTTCTACTGCTCATTTGGCCGAAGAGCTTGTCGCCGAATTGACCCAATCCGAATACCTGGCCAACGATCAGACCACTCGCTCGGACGTCAAAGCCATCGACATCCATATCAAAAAATATTACGACGCCTACTGGGATTTTGCCGCCACCGAAGCCCGGGCAGCAAAACGTACCGCGTTCCAAGGTTGGGTACTCGACGCATTGGCCGTTCACTGCGAACAAACGCTGCGCAGCCACCTACGCCAACTGCTGTTCGCCCACTTTGCCGTGTCGTATTTCACCGGTCGCATCCGCCCCAAAAAGCTGCTCAAAAACAACGAAAAAGTCGTTGGTGCCGACATGACGATCGTTCTCTATATTGCCACGCACCGAGCACTACTCAAGTCCGACAACGCCACCATCCGTACGGCGTTGATCGACAGCTATCAAAAAGACGTGACCAATCTTGCTGAATTTACCAAATTCAACCAAAAACTCGACCGTTTGTTCAACCTGAAAACAACCGTCTATGCGACTCGCATCGTTAGCAAAAACGGCGCTGCGCTGCGTTTTATCTACAGCGGCTTCTTTGCACCGGACGCACCACTTACCACGCATTCGCTCAAGTCGCCGGATACGCTAGCACAGGGCCTGCGTCAACATATCGAGCATGAATATACCGAGCTCGACAAGCGGCTCGACACTGGTATTATCCGCAGCGTGACATTCCTCCTCATCACCAAAGGTATCATCGGTTTTGCCGTCGAGCTGCCGTACGATATGCTGCTGTATGGCAAGCTGATTATTACGCCGTTTCTGATTAACCTGTTCTTCCCGTCCGTATTCATCGCGCTTACTCGGCTCACGCTCTCCACGCCTGGTGAACGCAATACGATGGCCGTCATCAATCATGCCATGAGTATTCTGTTCGCCAACGAAACCCAAGATTTCCCGATTCGCCTCCAAAAAGAATCGTCGTCTGTCGGCTTCAATACAATGTACGGTGTCACGTTCCTCATCGTGTTCGCCGGCTTGTCATACTTGCTCTACCGCATCGGCTTCAATATCGTGCAAGGTGGTATCTTCTTCGTCTTCCTGTCGACGGCCAGCTTCCTGTCGTTCCGCCTCAGCCGCCAGATTAACGAGCTGGAAGTGGTCAATACGCCGCAGGGCTCGTTGTCGCTACTGCGCGACGTCGTATATATGCCGTTCATCGCCGTCGGGCAATGGATTTCCTACCGCTACAGCCAAGTCAACATCGTCGCCATGATACTCGACGTACTAATCGAGCTGCCGCTCAAAACAATTCTGCGGCTGGTGCGCCAGTGGACACAGTTTTTGAACGAGAAAAAAGACGAATTGATCTAGCGCTTGAGTTCGGCGTAGGCACGCTTGAGTACTTCAAGCATCGTTTTGTACTGGTCTGGCGAGCCCGTTTCTGGCTTGCAATATATATAGACGATACTATCGACAACTTCGATGCTTATATGTTCCGCGTAGTCATAGAGCCAAGCCATGAATGCAGGATTCAGCAGCTCAAAGCTCACATACTTGTCAGCATCGGTCGCATACAGATTATAACGCTTATTGAAATCACCCCACTCTAGCGTGTATTTCGTATAACCTTTCGGTTTCAATGGTAGCCCTATGAAATTCCTTGATGCAGTTCGTTTGTCTTCAACAATGATTCCACCATAGGAACGCGGCAGTGTCAGCTGTCCGACCAAACGAGCCGTCGGAACCAAAGACATATTAGCCTGCGACGTATACGTGTATAGCTGTACGAGCAGCTTATCCCACATGCCAATCACATGATTATCGACACGCGTCCGCAACGTAAACCCAGCATCTTTGAACAACCGTCCATGCTGCGGCAACAAAAGACGCCCCCAGTTCGGACTAAAATATAGGCCGTTCTGACGAGCGAAATCCTGCAACGATGCGACAACCATGGCATCAAGTACCGTAGCAGGTGTAATGCCGTTAAGCATCCATGTATCGTTTTCCTGCACAAAGTGCCAAGTCTCGATAAAATCAGCCGTTTGGCTATAGAGCGTTGCACCTGCCTGCACCAGGCTATCGTGCGCACCAGCCTGAAACGCCACGTCCAATCTATCCGCATTACTGCCGACTTCATCATCGACATTCGTAACCGCCGAGTCACGAATCACCACATCTGCCATAACATTTACGCGTTCCATCTGCTTCATGGCAAGAATCATCAGTGTCACATGCGCAAGGTACGCTGGCGTCAAGTATGCATGCATCGCGTCCAAGTCGCCGTTCGTCCAGTCGCGCTGAAACCGCATGAACACGTCGTCCGTCCGTGCCTTGATAGTCGGTTCGCTCCACTCAGTCGAATTCACTTGTTGTGCCGCCGCAAGTGCGGCTTTGGCTTTTTTCGACTGCCCGCGAAACTTGCCAATCAAACCGACAACACCGCTATGAATACCAAGTCCGCTCGCAACCACAATAACTATCCAAAGTACCAGGTCAGAGACGAAGATAAGCGTTAACAGCAGCATCATGACGCTTACCAGCAGTACCGCCACAATCGTCGGCAGCTTGCGTTTGAATCGTGCAGTCAGCCAGTAGGCAACGGCATAGTACGCTCCGATGATTCCACCTCCGCCGGAGCCGCTACCACCACTGCTCCCGCCAGAGCCACCACCGCCCGCACTTGCTACAAGACTGAGTGAATGGAATACGATGCTCATGCTTCCACCAGTATACACTAGCGGCGCTATTCGCCGACGGCCAGCTTGAGCACGATCACCAGCAAACCGACCGACATTTCGAGCGCGCTGACAATCAGCAGCCGCGGCAAACTGTCGTAAATCTTGCGGCCAGCGTTGAATGACAAACCAAACAGCGACAACAAGCTCACGACGATCGACGCAACCAAAGCCGATTTGATTGAATACAGATTCGTGAGACTGCCAAAAACAAGAATCACCACCGGCAACGCTGCCGGCGCCAGCAGTCCCGATGCCGTAAAGAACGTCTTGCGGTAGCTTCTATAGTCAATCGACTTGCCATGGACTGCCCGATACGACATACGAATAGAAATAAGCGTGGCGAGCCACAGCGCCAGCACGCTAGCGAGAATCACCACGATAGCACCGATAGTAGTATGATGTTCGTCGTTTTGCCACAAGACCGTCAGCACGGCGATCAGCGTAATGGTTGAATAAATCCGCTCGCGCATATTGTCAGCGAACAGTTCGCGTTGCTCAGGGGTCAGATCTTCCAGACCAGGACGTTTCTGTTTTTGTCGTACCATATCCTACCAGTATACCGTCATTTCGCTTCATTGACGATGAGCCATTCTTCCACAGATGGTGGTTCACCGCTCAGCGATGCCGCCGCCAAGATAACATCACTATTATGTAGCTTATTCGTCTGAATATACACGTTTGCCGCGAACGTCATCTGCTGCAGTTTTTTGGGAGTAACAGCAGCCAAACCGCCGCCCTGATTCGCCTGCTTGCGATATTTCACTTCGGTAAAGTAAATCATGCCGTCTTTCTGCGACACGATGTCGATTTCGCAGTATTTCGTTTTCCAATTGCGATCCAGAATCTCATGACCATGTCGCTGCAGATAGTTTGCCGCTTCGGCTTCGGCGAGTGCTCCCCGAAAGTTACTCGGGCGTTCTATGGTAGGAGAGCCAGTTCCGTCACCTCTTTTTGAAGAGGATGTCCCCATTGACTGATATTTCTGAAGTGGCGCGAAAGACAAGCGATACAGCGGCGTCACGCCCAGCTTATCGATAGCCGCCCGATGCACTGCCGTGCCATAGCCCACATGCGCCGCGAATTTATAGCCAGGATATGCCACATCCTGTTCGGTCATGTAGGCATCACGCGCCACCTTGGCAATAATCGATGCCGCCGACACGCTCGGCACGAGTAAATCCGCTTTTTTCATGGTTGTCACGTAGTCACCTTTTGGCGTGCCTTTCAGGAAGTTCACCGTCCCATCGATCACAATCTCGCTATACGCTACTCCTAGCGTATCCACCGCCTCCACAGCCCGCCGACACGCTAGGGCTAGCGCCTCACTTAGTCCAAGCTCATCAATCTCCGTTGCGCTCACCCAGCCCAGTCCATAGCCAACTGCCTGCTGCCTGATAATCACGTCTAGCTCCTCGCGCCGTTTCTTGCTGAGCTTTTTGCTGTCGGTCAGTCCTTCGATCGGCTCGCCCCCTAGTACCACCGCGCCCATCACCAGCGGCCCCGCCCATGGCCCGCGGCCAACTTCATCTATGCCAAGAATCATATATTCTATTGTATGGCATTGTGTATCTATATAAATTATGTTATTATAAGCATATAGAGTGTATCGACCGATACAACTCGCACCCCGACAGATTGGAAAGACCATGGGTCCCGATATCGTTCTTACGATTCCCCGAATCATGCTAGTCCTGCCTTTGACGGCCATCCTTTGGTTGTTCTGTTCATGGGTGGTTGCCGATTCCCTCGGCGGCAAATGCAAACACTACCCTCTCAAGAGTACCGTCCTCGACTGCATGCTGACGCGCAACGACAAGCAGCCGTCACACCGCAAGAAGCGGTTTGTCGGCTGGTTGCTCATACTTTTGGGCCCCGTCGTAGTCGCGCCGTTCATCGTGTTCATTTTCATGGTGGGAGCCTGCTTCGCCGTCGATGCAATCATCAAGCGCATCGAGAAGTCCATCGGGCTATAAATCTGGATACGGCTTGGTTGCAATATCGCCAAGCCGTATCTATGGCCAATCCGTCGGGTTTATCCCGCAACTAAAAAACGCTCCATTTCGGAGCGTTTTCTTATTATTACAGCGTGATTTCGAGCGTCTTATCGGTCCAGAATGATGGACTGTATTGCAGCTTGAGACCATTGTCTCCGCTCGGTACCTGAAAAACAAGGAATCCTGAAACAGTGCCCTTCGGTGCCAGCTCGCCGCTATTTAGCGCGCCGTCGACCGTAAAAGCTGTTCCATCGACGTCCTTGATGACGCCTTGCGACGTTTTTATTTTCCAGTCGAACGTGTTGTAGCTAATTTGATTATTCGAGTCATTCTCTATTGTCACGGCTGCTTTTATGAACTCATTGCCCGAATCCGGTACGATGTATTGGTTGCCGCTACTCCAGTTACGTTCAATGCTCGTGACCGTTACGACTTTGCTGTCAAAACTGATTTTGTCACCGACTTTGAATGTGGTTTGAGGTGAAGTACTTGGAGATGTCGAACTCGTAGCGGTCGACCCAACTTTCGTCGCATTTTTATCACCATTTGCAGCGCTTGCAACGACAGCCACGGCAATAATGACAATCAGAACCGTCAGAATCTTGTGCCGCACGAACCAATTACCTGTTTTCTTTTCTTTTGACATTCAATCTCCTTTCGCCGCCCATAAAAAAGGACAGCCATTACTATTTGGCTGTCTACACCTAGGGCAAAGAATTGCTTCTCTACTCAAATAATGGCTGCCCATTTCGACAGAAAAGCAATTAAAGCTCAGAGTAAGCTCTGCTCTAGATGTAGACGTCTATCATTATACATGATATGCCAATAAAAAATACTCCGAAATTCGGAGTATTTTAAGTTTGCCGTATATGTTTAGGCGTTGTCTTTGTGCGCGGCTTCGACAGCGTCTTGCTTGGCTTTCAGCTCTGCTTCTTCGGCAGCTTTTTCGGCGTTCTTGGCTTCAGCTGCAGCTTTGGCTTCTTCTTTCAGGCGAGCTTCTTCGGCTTCGGCGTGTGCATCGTGGATGTCGTTTACCGCAGTACGGTCGAACTGGACAGCCGCCAGGCGCGCACTCTTACCGCTACGCTGGCGCAGGTAGCTCAGGAAGTTGCGGCGAACTTTTGAACGGCGAACGATCTCTACCTTTTCAACCAGTGGGCTGTGGAGCAAAAAGCTTTTTTCGACACCAACACCGCTGGCGATCTTGCGAACCGTAATACGGCTGGTGTGCTGGTTTTTGTTGTCGGTACGAATCACGACGCCTTCAAAAATCTGAATACGTTCTTTGGTACCTTCTTTGATTTTCTGGTGAACACGTACGGTGTCACCACTGCGTGCGTCAACAACTGCAGACTTTTTCTGCTCGTCGTTGACCTTTTGAATCAGTGCAAAACTCATCTTTAAAATTCCTTGTGTGTCCGATTCGAGCTTGGCTGGCCACGCAGTTGTATCCCTGCGGCTCCACACCGTCGATAATCGGCGCTTATTTCTGTATACAATCAACTAGAAACTATAGCATAGTTTACACTGTTTTGAAAGAGTTAAATATGAATCGCGTCTAGGTCGATGCCGGTCTTTTGGGCAATGACTTGAATATATTTTTCAAGACGATCGATTTTATGGCTCATGGCTGCCATTTCTTGTGCGTAATCGTCGAGATGAGTAGCAAAATCAATCACCGTGTCACGTAGCTCGTCAACATCTGCTTTTGTGGCAGTATTATCAAAGCGCTCATTCATCTCTTGGCGCATTTCTTCCATGTATTTGAATAATTTCGTGAATTGATCGTCGCTCATAGCTACCTCTAGTATAGCACGCTTAAATCGCGCGGTTGACTTCTTCGAGCGTGGTCTCGCCGCGCAGGGCCGCCAACGTACCAGCTTGGATGAGCGTAATCAAATCGGCTGATTTTTTGGCCTCTTTTTCGATCGCTTCTGGGTTGGCGTCGGCGATATCACCGCGCAAAAATGCCTGGATATGCTGGTTGACCACCATCTGTTCCATGACCACGATACGGCCTTTGAAACCGAACGGCGCATCGGGGTGGACCCGCGGTTTCCAAAGTTTGAAATCACCGCTGATATCGATGCCTTGCATGCGCTCCGGTGACACGCCTTCGAGCGTTTTGCGTACCCAACGTTTGGTGGCTTCATCGGGGTCGTAGGCTTCTTTGGACGGGTCGTACAGGCGGCGCACCAGGCGCTGCGCGATCAGCAGACGAATCGCGCTCGAGAAAATCGGGTTAATGCCGATCATACCGATCATACGGGAAAAGGCTGCGCTGGTAGAGTTGGCATGGAACGAACTGAGCACCAAGTGACCGGTAATCGACGCCTGGATGGCCGTTTTGGCGGTGTCGACGTCACGAATCTCACCAAGCATCACGACATCTGGGTCGAGACGCAAAACCGAGCGCAGGCCGTCGGCAAATGTTTGGCCGTGCGTGGTATCAATCGGAATCTGAGCAATACCACCGATACCGTACTCGATCGGGTCCTCGAGCGTCAGAATCTTACGATCAGTCGTGTTAAGCGCGTTCAAAATACTATAGAGCGTGGTTGATTTACCAGAACCAGTCGGACCGACCATCAGCATCATGCCGCGCGGGTGACGCGTGATTTCGTGGATTTCACCCATTTCTTTTTCCGGAATACCAAGTAAATCAAGATTCAACATGGACTCGTCGAAGTTGAACAGACGCATCACGGCGTCTTGGCCATACATGGTCGGCACGGTTTCGATACGAATGTTCAGCAGGTGGGTGGCGCCTTCGCGGTGAATGTCCTTTTGGATGTGTCCGGACTGTGAGGTCTGGGCGGCGCTCGAAATATTGGCACGCGAGCCGATAGCGCCCATCAAAATACGATATTTATCTTTGTTGATCTCGGCGACCGGGTGCAGTGCGCCGTCGACACGCATACGGATGCGGATGTACGTACGCTGGTTTTCGACGTGGATGTCCGATGCACCCAAACGGTCGGCCTGGTCAATCAGATAATCCAGAATCTGGTCGGAGCCGACGGAGTTCAGTGTTTTGCTGACGCTGGCAATGGTCGTGCTATCGCCTTCTTTGGCGATAGTAATGTCGTCATAAATGATCTTTTTCGGAGGATCGTACCGGTTCATCAGAACGGTATAGCCGGAATTGGTAATCAGAAATATCTGTGCTTCACGACCCTGGTCGGAATACTTCTGCTTGGTCTTTTCGATGATCGATTGCGGCGTAATGCTTGTTGCGCCAAATCGATACGGCTCGTATTCCGACCCCATCTGCAGCGGCACCATGTGCCAGTCGTGCATTTCCTTGATGGTCATCATGCCATCTTTGACAAGGTCGACTTCTTTTTCGAATTCGCGCGAATCCAGGTACGGCAACCCTAAAATGGCCGCACGCGACGCGGTTGATTTTTCCTCGTGGTCCCGGCGGTTTTGCTGAATCTTTGATTCTTCGGCAAGCGCGCCGGTATCTTGTTCGACAACGTAGGGCATATCTGTGATTATCATACCATAAGCGACTTAGGAAAGAGTAGATGGCGTATACTTGTAACAGTTATGAGAGACATCGTCGTGATCGCCCACAACATCCGTTCGACCCACAATGTGGGCTCGATTTTTCGCACCAGCGAAGGTTTTGGCGTGCAGCGAATTATCTTGAGCGGCTATACACCGTATCCGTTGCTACCCAGTGACACACGGCTGCCGCACATAGCACACAAACTGACTGCCCAGATTCACAAAACTGCCCTTGGTGCCGAAACGATGGTGCCGTTTAGCTACCAGGAACAGCCTGATCTGGCCGAATTGAAAGCTGCCGGCTATACGATAGTAGGGCTGGAGCAAGACAACCGAGCTGTCATGTTGCCCGATTACACCCCACCGGCAAAAATCGCGCTACTACTCGGTGAAGAAGTCGAAGGTTTGACTGCCGAGCTCCGTGCTGCGTGCGACGACCTGATCGAAATCCCCATGACCGGCCAAAAAGAATCATTCAACGTGAGTGTGGCGACCGGCATCGCCCTGTACGGTCTCATGACCGCAAAATAAACGGTGGTATACTAACTCTATGCAAACGATCAAAAAATCATTGACGAAGATTCCCGCGATTCTCTCGAGTACGCTCTCCGTGTTTATTTTCTTGTTTTTGCTGATTTATCTGGTTGGATTCGGTATACTTGGCCTTTTTCTTAGGAAGCTTGAGCCGTCAACGAACACGCAGCTTATTTTGGGTAACTATACGAACGTCACCAGCGCACTTGGTGCCGCACTGGCCGCAGGCGCTGGCGCAAAACACACGAAAAGCATGCGTGAATTACATAAAAAACACGACAAATTACAATCAACGCTCGATAGTGTTAACGAGCGTCTTGATCGTATAGAGAAAAAATAGCTATTTGACCACGACGGCGTCTTCGCCAAGGATTTTGACAAGCTCACCAATCAGCGCATCGGTACTATCGACGGCAAACGGTAATTTGATAGCCGATTTTTTTTGATCGCCGAGCACCAAGACGATTGAATCGGTACCTGGATAGGTACTGCAAACTTGTTTGAGCGCTTGGAGCATAGCATGATCGTCGGGATCTTTGACCTGTACATACACTTTGCGTGGTTGTACAGCTGCCACGGGTACCGACGACGCGATCGTTCGCGGCATAGCGGCGGCCGGTGCAGCACCGGGCCGACTGCCGCCTTGGCCACCCGGCTTGCCGGCGAATCGTCGTCGACTCGTCGTAACACCGCCAGCCTTTGGCTTCAACGGTCCGCGACCTGTCGACTCATAATTTTTGAGGTCGTCGTCACTGACAATCGTGATGTTATCGGCCATGACTTTAATATCGCTCGTCAGATTACCGTCCCGGTCGCGGGCATTGGCCGTGCCATCAATCTTCACCGCGACATCTTGCTTCAGCAGATCGCTAAATTGCTGGTACACGCTCGGAAAAACGATGATCTCGCCGTCGCCCGTCTTATCTTCAATTGCCACGAAGGCCATTTTGCTACCACTCTTCGTCACGATCGTTCGGATGCTACCGATCAGACCGCCGACCGTTACTTTGCTGCCATCGTGCTCGGGTTTGAGCGTGCCAAGCGGAACGGTTTGCTCGGCAAAATAGTCACCATAATGGTCGAGCGGGTGGGCGCTAATATACAAGCCCATCAGTTCGCGCTCCCACATCAGGCGCTCTTTGTCGGTATGACGCGCTGGCGCCTGCTGAATACGGATCGACGGCTGGACGCTGGTTGCGGAATCACCGAGTAGCCCGAACAAATCGGTCTGGCCGCTGGCCGCTTCTTTTTGCAATTTGCTGGCGAACGCTTGAATGCTTTCGAGGTTGAATAACAGGTCCGACCGATCACCAAGCTGGTCGAATCCACCGCTTTTAATCAATGACTCCCAGGCCTTTTTGTTAAATTTCTGCACGCTAACACGCCTTGCGAAGTCTTCGATGTTCTCAAACTTACCGTCGGCACGTGCTCGCAGGACCTCTTCGACCGCCCCCACACCAACGCCTTTGACTGCTGACATAGCGAAACGAATCTGTTTTTTGCCTGGCACCACGGCAAACTCAACAAAGGATTCGTTGACATCCGGTGGCAAGACTTTCATGCCCATATGTTGTGATTCGGCAATTTCGATGGCCAAACGGTCGATATCGTCCGCATCACTGGTCATGAGTGCTGCCATAAACGCATCGGGATAGTGCGCTTTGAGGTAGGCTGTCCAGTACGCTACCAGCCCATAACAAGCGGCATGCGATTTATTGAAACAGTAGTTGGCGAACTCTTCGAGCTGTGCCCAAAACGTCTCGGCAACTTCTTCGCTTGCACCGCCATGTTCCACGGCACCCTTGATAAAGTCGACTTTCACTTTACGCATCACGTCGATCTTTTTCTTGCCCACAGCTTTACGGAGCGTGTCGGCCTGGCCGCCGGTAAAGCCGCACCATTCCTTGGAAATCTGCATAAACTGTTCCTGATAGACCAAAATACCATAGGTATTTTTGAGCGAGTTTTCCATGCCGGCATGCAAATAGGTAATCTTCTCTTGTCCGTGCTTTCGCTTGATGAAACTGTCGATGAACTGCATCGGACCTGGTCGATACAGCGCGACCATGGCGATAATGTCGTCGAACGCGCTTGGCTTGAGCTCACGCAAATAGCGTTTCATGCCGGCCGATTCAAACTGGAACACACCAGTCGTATCGCCGCGCTGGAACAAACCATAGGTTTCTGCGTCGTCGAGCGGTATGGTCGACAAATCAATCTTATCTTTGTAGACTTTGCGGATGATACGCAAGGCGTTGTTGATGATTGTCAGGTTGGAAAGGCCCAAAAAGTCCATCTTGAGCAGTCCGAGTTCTTCGACCGGTCCCATTGGGTATTGTGTCGACACGACACCTTTTTGCGCCATTTCAAGCGGCGCGTATTTGACGATATCGTCCGGTGCGATCACCACGCCGGCAGCGTGAATGCCGTGGCTACGGATCGTGCCTTCGAGCCGAATCGCATAATCGATGACTTCTTTGCTAGTTTGATTCGATTCGTATTCAGCTTTGAGGTCCTGATCTTCTTTGACCGAGACGCTGAGCGGAATGTGACGGCCTTGCACAGGTTGCGGAATCATCTTGCTCAGACGGTCAGCTTCGGCATATGGCACCTGCAACACGCGTGCCACATCGCGCACGGCTGCGCGCGCTGCCATCTTGCCAAACGTGACGATGTTACTGACACGGCTTTCACCGTATTTTTGCGCACAGTATTGAATCACTTCGTCGCGGCGGGTATCCTGAATGTCAACGTCGATGTCGGGCATGCTAATACGGTCCGGATTCAAGAATCGCTCAAACAGCAAATCGTATTTGAGCGGATCAAGATCAGTAATATTAAGTGCATAGGCAATAATCGAACCGGCAGCCGAACCACGGCCCGGCCCAAAAATGATACCTTGCGATTTACCCCAGTTGATAAAATCCTGGACAATCAGGAAATAACCGTTGTAACCCATATTGTCGAGCACACCGAATTCCATATCGAGCCGCTCACGTTGCTCGTCGGTAATCAGCTTACGAATGTCAGCGTTTTTGAGTGCCATTGCCTCTTCGACCGTTTTGCCCACATAGCGCACCGCCATACCACGATACACAAGCTGGTCCAGATACTCTTTTTCGCTTTGACCGTTCGGTGTCGGAAATTTCGGGATCAAAATTTTGCCAAGTTCAATATCCACGTTACAACGATCGGCGATACGCTTGGTATTACGGACGGCTTCAGGATGTGTTTTGCTCCAGCGTTTGATGATTTCTTCGGGCTCGGTCACGTGTAGCTCGAAATCTTTCAGGCTCATGCGATTCGTATCGGACAGGTATGCGCCCGTGCCCACACAAAGCAGAATTTCGTGCGCATCACGATCGTCATGCGTCAAATAGTGACCATCGCTCGTTACGACGCATTCAATGTCGAGTTCTTTGGATAATTTTAATAAATGCTCGTTGATTTTGACTTGCACGTCCCACGCCGCCGGACTTTCCAAATGGCCATGGTCTTGTAATTCCAAATAGTAACGATCACCAAAAACCGATTTGTACCACGCAGCGATTTTTTTTGCTTCTTCGTAATTGTCGACACGCAGGTTTTCACCAAGCTCACCACTTGCGCAAGCACTCAGCACGATTAAGCCTTCGTTGTACTTTTCGAGCAGCTCATGGTCGATACGTGGCTTGTAGTAATACCCGTCCAGGTTAGCTATGGTACTGAGTTGCATCAAGTTACGATAGCCCGTATCGTTCATCGCCAGGATGATCAAGTGATAGCGTGCCTTGTCTTTGGCCGGGTCCTTGTCTTTGTGTGACCGAGCTGCCACGTAGGCTTCCATACCGATGATCGGCTTGATACCTGCCTCGCCCGCCGCTTTGTAAAATTCAATGGCGCCGCTCATCGTACCATGATCGGTCACCGCCGCCGCTTGCATGCCCATCTCTTTCACTTTGTCGACCAAGCCCTGAATCTTGGTCATACCATCGAGCACACTATGATACGTGTGGTTGTGAAGATGCACGTAATCAGACACTTGCAGCGCAGCGTTCGTATCTGACTTTGTTTGTACCTCCGTCATGTTACTTACTATTATATAGCTTTTGGCACGATATAGCTCATGTCTTATTCACAATGATACCTATGCTACGACGACGAACTTGCTGTCGTTGTCAAATAGCTTGCAACGAATTGCCGAATCGCGGTGTAATCACCGATACCAACAGCCGGTATCAGAGCCGACTGGCCGTTATACGAGGTATAATTCGTAATCAGTAAATTGTCATCGGTACCACGGATGCTCACGCTATCAGTGCTTGTGATTTCTTTGCTCAGGTCATACAGTCGTCGCAGTTGCCCTGCCGTAAAATCAGATTGCACATTACCACTGAAGCTGTTCAGCACGTCCGGCAATGTCGTCGGATTAATCAGGTTCGTGACCGTCGTGAGCTTTTTCAGCAATGCTTCGATCATCTCACGTTGATACATCTCGCGGTCAAAGTCGCCGTTTGGCAAGCCGTAGGCCACACGGCCGTCATACGTCGGATCATTGCGCGACCGGGCTAGAAGAAGGGCCTGCGTACCATCGAGATGTTGCACGCCATTGCCGATTTCAAAGCCGACCATCGGATCATAAATACCTCTTGAGTCCGGGCTGTCAATCGTCACATCAATGCCGCCAACCGCATCGACCATGTCTTTGAAGGCCGCATAATTGATAAGCACGTGCTGATTGATCGTGATGCCAAGCATCGTCCCGACTTCTTGCTGCAGCGCGTCTATGCCGCCAAGCGGATACACGGCGTTAATCTTCATATAACTGCCATCGTACTCAACCCACATGTCTCGTGGGATACTGATCAGCGTCAGTTTTTTCGTTGTCAAATCGATGCTAGCGACCATAATGCTATCAGTCAGATCCGCACCACCATGTCCGGGATCATCGGCCGAGTTACCAGCAATTAATATATTGACCCTACCAGTACTTTCACCGTTCAACGCTTCCGGTTGCAGCAGGTCAGCAAGGGTTGCTTTTGTGCCTGTTTTTGTTACACTTGCGAGCGCCGCATCTGCCTTGTTATAGAGCGCATATGCCGTGAATCCACCGACTCCCACAATGCTCACAGCCACGATGACAAGTAACGGTTTGTAGTGACGACGTAGGTAGGATAGGACACGAGTTATCATACTGCCAGTCTAGAACTTGTAATTGAAAAATACGTTTTAAACAGCTGTGAATAGACTTATACGCACGAATATTCGCAAGTTAGCAAAGAACAGTATGCCCAACCCCTATGAAAAGAGGCTGAGGCACACGCCTTATTTACGATTTTGCGAGTTCTGAATTTGGTCCTGCGCCTGCTGCAGTGGCTGACCAATGACCGGTAGTTGTACAAAAAAGCTCAAGATCCAGACGACGAGTGCCACAACCACCGTACCACCGAGCACGCTGCCAAGGCCGAAAAATATGCCCCGAAAAAAGTTCATTTTATAGATATTGCGGCGGTCGTCATAAAAATCATTAAACAGTTCTTCTAGCAGCGTACGCCGCGCGCCCATGCGTTGGTCGTGTGTCAGACTATGAGTGGCAGGTTTTTTCTTTTCCATGGAATTATCGCTTTTTGGCTTTTTGAGCCTTTTTCTTTAGCTGTTCAGCCCGCTTTTTGATGTCACCACGTGTTTCTTTGCCACTTTTCGGTGCCATCAGTACGCCAACGACAGTACCGGCGATTGCACCGACGACCGCCCCGACCGCAAGCTTCTTGCCCATGTTATTTTTTCTCCTTTTTGAATTTTCGTACTTGTTTGAAAAGCGACCGTGCGACAAGACCCGGCGCACTGAATTTGCTGGCATTACCCACCATGCTTTCGATATTTTCGGCTGTCCGACGTGCCGAATCGGTCACGCCTTTGATTTGCGTCGTCACGCGGATAAGTAGCACGACTAGGATGATGCCAAGCAGCAAAAATAATGCCAGGAAGACCGAAAGGATGATAACGAGGACATAAGCCCAATTCATACAGCTATTGTAGCATCACTTTAAACGTTCGATAAGGTATTCATGCAGCGCAGTGCCGAGCTTTTCGTGGCGCAGCCCGAAATCGATGACTGTTTTGACGTATTCTAATTTGTTGCCCGTGTCATAATAACGGCCGTTTTTCACTTCCATGGCAATATGCTCATGACCGTCATCGATCATTTGCTGCATAATTGGCTGCACATTAAACTCGCCTATGCCGTCGTAGGCTTCTTTGGCGCGCTCGATATAGGCAAAGATCGAGCCTTCGAGCAGATAGCTGCTGACAGACGCCAAATTTGACGGCGCAGCCTTTTTGCCCGGCTTTTCGACGATGTGCGACATTTTGAGCAAGCCCTTGCCAAGTTCGTCGCCCGCCACGATACCATAGCGGTCGTATTCGTCGTCATCGACGACACGCTTGCAAGTCAGCACGGCCTTTTGTCGTTTGGCGTACAGCTCGACCATCTGGCTGAAGCGTGTCGGCTTGGCGACGAAAAAGTCATCGGCAAAGGTATAAATAAACGGCTCGTCACTGCCAATAAGGTGCGCCGCGCAAGCAAGCGGTGTTGCATTGCCATAGGGACCTTTTTGTCGCACATAGATAAAGTTCGCCAGGTTCGCGACTTCGTACAAACTGTCGATATATGGCTGCTTTTTAGTACCGCCAGCACGCAAATTCGCCAGCAGATCTTCGTTCGGTTCGTCAAAATGATCTTCAATCGCCCGCTTGTTGCTGCTACCGATAATAATGATATCTTTGATACCGGCCTCGACCAGTTCCTCGACCACGTACTGAATGATTGGCTTGTCGATAAGCGGCAGCATCTCTTTTGGCATGGCCTTTGTCTGCGGCAAAAACCGCGTGCCGAAACCTGCGGCAGCGATGATGGCTTTGGTCGGTTTTTTCACAACTATAACCTTTCTCGTATGAGCTTCTGCGCCAGTGCCGGATTGGCCTTGCCCTGCGATTGCTTCATAATCTGCCCGATCAAGAAGCCGATGACTTTGTCGTTACCCGCTTTAATGTCGGCGATGGCTTTTTGGTTTGCCGGGTCAGCCAAAACTTCGTTGACAATTGCCGCGATGGCGCCTTCGTCGCTGACCTGCAGCAGATTCTTG